>TARA_R110002072_G_scaffold120719_4_pt1 | contig 32383 bp, 23 predicted proteins | sample TARA_R110002072 | Tara Oceans TARA_R110002072 (sample SAMEA4397118) | marine metagenome | biome: Polar Biome; feature: [SRF] surface water layer (ENVO:00010504); material: water (ENVO:00002006), including particulate matter (ENVO:01000060) such as... | depth 5 m
GCGCCGGGCTGCGCTGGCTATGACAGTCTGCATGGAACACTTTACGGCTATTCTTGCTTATCAGGTGCTCACCGATTCAGAAGTGACCGCAAAGGGGCTCGATCCGTCTGTCAAAGCATTATTTGAGTGGCATGCGCTAGAAGAAACTGAGCACAAAGGTGTGGCCTTCGATGTGTATCAGGCAACGAACGGTAGTGCTTTCTTTCTGCGTTTCGCGATGCTTTGGGCTACCTTCTTTTTTCTATTGGGCCTGTTTGTGAATCTGACGGTGCTGCTGTTTAAGGATGGCAGTATCGGGAAGTGGTCCACCTGGAAAACAGGTATTCAATTTGTATTCGGTCCTCGGCATGGGTTTCTGGTGCGCCCGTTCAAAGATTGGCTGGCCTTTTTCAAGCCGAGCTTTCATCCCTGGAAGCAGCATAAAGATTTGGATATTAACAGCAACACCCAGTCTATTGGTGCCTACCTGGTGGCCGCGGTGAGCTAGAAGCGGTAATGATACTGCTGTCTGTAACGCCACTTCCCAGAACCACCAGAAAAATTGCAGGTGCTGTACAAGCGAATCAAGAACCGGAGCACCCACAGTATCGTTTGGGAATAAGCTGGGAACCCCTACTGTCTCCGCAGGGTCTTGCTTGCCTCAGTACCAGACACTGAGTGCAAATAGTGCTAACAATATCCAACCTATAACGTATTGAACAGAAGAGCGTTTCTGGGTTAACGATAGCTGAGCCAGGCTAACGAGTGCAGCCAAGGCTAATTGGCTCTAGCGAGGACAGCCTTCCAATATAGGGTAGTCATCTGTGTCCGTCTGGACCCAGCGGGGAAGAATACAAGGCCGGTTCGATCAGCGCGGCAATCTCCCTGTATACACATAGCTTTGCGGTCAACCCTTGGGCATAATGCCAGCTGTTAAAACAGCACTGGAGACTGGCTCGAGGCGGCATGTACTACCAATACTTCGGGCTGAACGAAGCGCCCTTTTCTATAGCGGTTAATCCGCGCTACTTGTTTATGAGTGCTCGTCATCGGGACGCACTGGCGCACCTGCTTTACGGGGTAGGGGCCGGTGGCGGCTTCATATTGCTGACCGGCGAGGTGGGCACGGGTAAAACCACGATAAACCGTTGTTTGCTTGAACAACTGCCGCAGAATACTGATGTAGCGATTATTCTCAACCCAGCTTTGAATGCGATCGAATTATTGGCCAGCGTCTGTGACGAGTTGGATATAGAGAACGATCCGGAAAAACACACGCTTAAAACGCTAACCGATAAACTGCATCGTTATCTGCTGGACAATCATGCGCGTGGACGTAAAACGGTGCTGTTAATAGACGAAGCTCAGCATCTCGATTTTGACGTGTTAGAGCAGATCCGGCTGCTGACTAACCTGGAAACCAACAGCGAAAAGCTGCTACAGATTATTTTGATAGGTCAGCCGGAACTTGCGCAGATGCTGGCACGGCCAGAATTACGACAGCTGAATCAGCGAATTACAGCACGCTACAATTTGGATCCGCTTAATCTCGAGGAAACGGGAGCGTACATACACCATCGCTTGCAAGTGGCCGGTATGAGCCCGGAGCGGATTATTTTCTCAGGCTCTGTTGTCAGGGGAATTCACAAAGCCACTCGTGGCATCCCGCGCGTGATCAATGTGCTATGCGATCGTATGCTCTTGGGTGCCTATGGCCGCAATAAAACGCGCGTGGATAAACCTATGCTCGCAGTGGCGGTGTCTGAAGTTCTGGGTGAGACCAGAGGCAACACCGGGGTTTGGCGGTGGCCAGTTTTCGGCGTGCTGATGGTTTTGCTGGGTGCGGTCGGATGGTGGTTTTGGGGTGTTTATGCCCCCGGTGTTACCCCCAATGTTATACACCCGGAGCTGTTTGATTCGCATGCGGATCAAACGGACGCAGCCGACCCGGCAACGCTCTTGCCTATGAAATCAGCTTCCGACCCTGTGAACGCCGCCTCGTTGGAATCTCAACTAGTCGATATTGCCCGCGCACAGCAGCCCACCAGGAGCGCGATGACGCAGTTGTGGACGCTTGTCTCAAGCGAGCCGCTGCCTCAGAATCCCTGTGCGAAATCGACCCAGTACGGCGTTGCCTGTATACAGGGCGAGGCCTGGACCTGGGATGAACTTGTCGCTATAAATCGTCCGATTGTGCTTGAGACTATTACCCGCGATAGGTTTTCCGCGGAGGTGTTGCTGCTGGACATTGAGGGCCCCAGCGCCTGGATAGTGACAGAGGCCGGCGTCGCGAAGGTGAACCTTGCAGAGTTAGCGCCCCTTTGGACAGGTCGTTATCAGTTTCTTTGGCAGCCCCCGCTCGGTTTCCAGCAATCCCTTGCATTGGGCGATGACGCCGCCGTAGTAGCGCAGGTCGCGCAATTATTTGCGCGCTTGGATGTCCAGCCGCAACCGCTGTCTGGTGCCCTCTTCAACAACGCGTTACAGCAGCGAGTGCGCCTGTTTCAGCTAGAAAATTCGTTACAGGACGATGGCGTAATTGGCCTACAGACACTGCTTAAACTGAATGAAGCCCTCGGTATCGATGCGACGGCGGCGGCAGTCAGGCAAGACTTACAGGCTGCCTCTGGTGAGGCTTCACTGCCATGAAGTGTGGCTGCGCAATGACAATGCATAGTGAGGTTATTTTGTGTCGTTGATACTGGATGCTCTTAACCGGTCGCGGCAGGATGCGGACCCGGTTCCCGGTTTGAGGACGCAACATTCTGTTGCACCTGCTGCACCGGTCGTACGTCGGTACCTCCCTTGGTTTGCATTATTTGTGGCCGTGTTACTTATTGTTTGGTTGGTCTGGGAGCGCGGCACTTCACCCGCATCCGCACCGAACGCCGACATAGGTGCACCGGTGGCAGAGCTCTCCCGCAATATAGGCAGCGCGGTTACTTCGGTGGCTACCGAGCTTAAGACAAGGGCGGATTTGGCTCAGGAGGTGTCTGGGCCTGAAGCCGATGCGCCGGAATTCAAAACGGTGCAGGAACCTGCCGCTACCTCTGCGCCATCACCGACGCCTGATTCTGACGGAGCAGACCCATTGGCTACAGAGCATGCTTCAGCCACGCCGAAACAGCTCGTGGCCGCCGCTCCTCCTGCAGTTAAGGAAAGCGCTGCCGTGGCCGAGCTCTATCAAAATCAAGGTCAGTCATCGCAGGCTGGTGAAAAGCGTGCAACAAGGAAAAATGCGCGTTCTGCCCAGGCCAAAGAATCTGCTGGATCCAGCGGCACTGCCCGCGCGATCGACGAACAGCCTATTAATATCGAGGCGATATTGCGGAACGCTCAGAAAGAAATGAAAAATGCTAGCTTGGCCGCACATCCCTCACCCTTTCTGGATAGCCTTTCGCAACAAACCAAGGACAGTATTCCCACGATGTACTATCAACGCCACGATTATTCCAGCCAGGCGTCCCGTTCCGCAGTTGTGCTTAACGGCAAGACGCTCAAGGTGGGTGGCAGCCCCGCCTCTGGTGTGAAGGTTGACGAGATCTTAACTGATTCTGTGGTGTTGAATTATCGTGGTACGCAATTTCGGTTACGGGCGCTAAATAGCTGGATTAACTTGTAGTGATCACTGAGTTCTTGTTTCGCTTTTTGGTTTGTAGCCGTTACTGGATTTTTGTTGGATCGCTGTGATGCACGCTAGATCCCCAGGTACTCCCGGATGATTCCAAATACCTGCGGTTGTTGCACAAACGCTGGAATTCGACCAATCCCTTCACTATTGGCAAGTAACGGTACCGCCGCTCCTGTGTGTTCTTCCAGCATGAAATTACTGGTCGCGTAGTTGATCGCCATATGGCTTCCCTCGGGAGTCACAATGCGAGCTATATAACCTGGAGTGTAGGTGGGGATAGGGTAGGCCGCGAATAAGCTTTCATCGGGAATTAGTTGTGCCGCCTGCGAGTGATCCGCAGTGACCAGAATCAATGTACGCGGGTGTGTTTCAGCAAAGGCTAATGCGCTTTGCAGAGCTTCATCCAATTGCTCCACCTCGCCGATGGAGCCGCAGGGCTTGCGCTCATGGGCCTGTTTGTCGATGGATGCTGACTCAATCATCAAAAAGAAACCTTTATCGTTATTGCGGCTCAAGCGATCAAGAGCGACATTCGTCATCTGTTGCAGACTGGGCACGCTGGCAAAATTCGGGTTCGCTTCGCACACCATGAGCGCCGGTAGCGTGACATCCCCGAGATAGGGGTGGACAGAATTGAGCAGGCTGGGCTCGGGTTCCTCGGCTTTGCGACCACCTTCTCCCTGCAATCGAACGGGCAGTGTGCTGGGCGCAAACACGCCGAGCAAACGATTGTCCTGTGAAGCTGATGCCAGTTCGTCTTTGCGTGTGATTACCTCAAAGCCGTTGCGTTCAGCCAGCGCCTTGACGCTGATCGTCTCAGCCTCGGCGATGGGAGTAAAATGTTTTTCGCCACCGCCCAGCAGCACGTCCACGGGGGAGTCTGCCAGTTGTTCGGCGATTGAGCCACCGCCGCCATTTGCCTTGAGATATTCGGAGCAGTCTCCCAAGGCAATGCCCTTGTAGTTCACGTCAACCATAGCATCGGGGTTTTCGCACAGGCGAAAGTTGATATGCGTGATAAATGAGGCAGGTGTGGCATCTGTAATACTGGACGTGGTGACGAGGCCTGTACGTAAGCCCTCAGCCACTGCCAGTTCTATTATTGTCGCTATATTGGCATCAGTGCCCGCGCTGGTGCTGATGCGGCCCCGGCTGGTTATCGCACCCGTCGCCATGCTGGTGGCGGTATTGGCCGAGTCCGCAACATAAACGGGCTTGCCGTTCACCCGATCTTCGGTAGTTAAAATCTGCATTGAGGCCCGAAACGGTAAGTGGTCCAATTGTAATTTGCCTTGGCTGCCTTTCAGGTAATTGCGTGCAATGGTTAACTGCTGTTCGTCCATACCGTCACCAATAATGAGAATGACTTGTCGAGGCTGATGCGTGACCTCTATTGGTGCAGAATCTGCACCGTTTTGGGTCATCCCCACTGAAGTCCAGAGTGTGATACTGAGCACCAGGCTGCGTACTGCCAATTGTTTCATCAAGTGATTCCCTATCCGCACCGTGAAAAGTCCGTATCAATATCACGTCACCTCGGCCGATGCACGTCATAATGCTGGCTCGGGCAAAAGGACTTGGCAGCGAAGGGGGCCAGGACTAACGGCTCCTGAATAGATATTTCCTGCGAATGAAGAGTCTAAGCGGTTAACCTTTCCATCACAGTGTGGCAGGATGACCGCTCGCTTTTTTCTGTTGGGGGTGAGCGCTTCGCTTTAACTTCCGATAATCAAAAAAAGATACCGCACAATTTTGTTGAGGAAACACTATGAAAATGATGACTGCAATCATCAAGCCATTCAAGCTTGATGACGTTCGTGATGCGTTACATCAGATTGGGATCACGGGTATGACCGTAGAAGAGGTCAAGGGTTACGGTCGACAGAAGGGCCACACTGAATTGTATCGCGGCGCGGAATATATTGTGGAATTTCAGCCCAAGGTTAAAATTCAAATCGGAATTAGCGACGACCAGGTTGACGCGGCGATCGATGCTGTATGTGGCGCAGCTAGTACAGGAAAGATCGGAGATGGAAAAATTTTCGTAACGCCACTGGAGCAGAGCATTCGCATCCGTACTGGTGAGACAGGTGAGGAGGCACTCTAGCGATGACTAAAATACTAAAGGTATTTCACGCGACGACGCTCTTTCTAGTCTCCATGCTCGCATCAACGGGTGCCAGTGCCAATGAACTCAATGGCGGGGATACGGCTTGGGTTTTAACGTCTACTGCGCTCGTGCTATTTATGACTATCCCCGGGCTATCGCTGTTCTATGGTGGCCTGGTGCGGGTCAAGAATGTATTGTCGGTGCTAATGCAGTGTTTTGCGCTGACCTGTCTCATGTCCCTGGTGTGGTTTGCTGTGGGTTATACCATTGCGTTTGGCAGTGAGGGCGTTGAGCAGGGCATGTTTATCGGTGACTTCGGCAATATAATGTTTGCCAGTATTACCATGGACACAATGAATGGTGGCATCCCCGCAACGTTGTTTGCCACATTTCAGATGACGTTTGCCATTATCACTCCGGCTCTGATCGTCGGTGCTTTTGCCGAGCGCATGCGCTTTTCCGCTATGCTGATTTTTAGCACTATTTGGCTGATAGTGGTCTACTCGCCGATTTGCCACTGGGTATGGGGTGGTGGATGGTTGTACCAAATGGGTCTGCAGGATTTCGCCGGCGGTACCGTAGTGCACATTACTGCGGCCGTGGCGGCTCTCGTGGCTGCGTTGATGATGGGGCCGCGTAAGGGCTTTGGAACAACTGCCATGCCACCCCACAACCTGGCGATGACTGTAACCGGTGCCGGTATGTTGTGGGTGGGCTGGTTTGGATTCAACGCGGGGTCGGCATTGGCAGCGGACAGTAGTGCTGCCATGGCGATGCTGGTCACCCATTTATCCGCGGCTTGCGGTGCCCTTGCCTGGATGGCCATGGAATGGATACGCCACGGTAAGCCTTCGGTATTGGGTATGGTTACCGGCATGGTGGCTGGCCTGGGTACGATTACAGCTGCATCCGGTTCGGTGGGGCCTGCTGGCGCAGTCGTCATCGGTCTAAGCGCTGGCGTGATCTGCTACTTCGCCACCAACTATCTGAAAAATGTCTTGAAAGTAGATGACAGCCTCGATGTGTTCCCGGTGCATGGCGTGGGGGGTATTCTCGGCACATTGTCGGTGGGGATATTTTGTGCCACTGGACTAGGCATCTTCAGCGGCAACGGGTTTTCTGATGGAATCGACAGTATCGGTGGCCAACTCGCGGTTCAGGCAACCGGCGTTGTTGCTACATTTGTTTACACGGCAGTTGCTTCGTTTATCATTCTCAAACTCGTGGATATGATGGTGGGTTTGCGCATCGACGCCGATGAGGAAACTCAGGGCCTTGATCTGGTGCTACACGACGAGCGCGGATACGACTTGTAGGTTCTGTGATATTGATTTAAGGCCACCAGCGGTGGCCTTTTTTCGTTTGGGAAATCTAATGTATGGACTGGCACCACCACCACGCGACTATCAATGGAATCCGCACGCACTATGTGGAACAGGGGGAGGGCATGCCTGTGGTGCTGTGCCATGGCTTTCCTCATTTGTGGTTCAGCTGGCACCGACAAATCAGTGCCTTGGCGGCAGCGGGCTATCGAGTGATTGCGCCGGATATGCGCGGTATGGGACAGACGGAAGCGCCGGTTGATCCGGCAGCATACGATATTGATCACATCACCGCTGATTTGCTTGGATTATTGGATCACATAGGCGAGGAACGAGCGGTATTTGCCGGCCTGGATTTTGGTGCGTTCGCTATCTACGACCTTACCCTGCGCCACCCGGAACGAGTCATTGCAGTGATTGGGCTTGAAAACCCGGCTGCGCCTCACAACCCGGATGAATCTCCTCTCACTGAATACCAGCGTATGGGCGAGGAGCATTTTTTACACATTGAATACTTCCGGATTCCGCCCCGAGCTGATGAGGACCTGGCCGCGCAGCCGCGACGATTCTTGCACAAGGTGTTTCACACGCTCAGCGGCGCCGGCAATTACTTTGATGTCTTTAACTATCCACCGGGTACTGCCTATATCGATGCCATGGCGGAACCACCGCCACTGCCCTGGCCGTGGTTGTCTGAGGTTGAGATGGAGGTTTTTGTTTCAGAGTACAGTCGCAGCGGTTTTACCGGTGGTCTCAATTGGTACCGCTCTTTTGACCTGAAGTGGCTGCAGCGTAAACCCTTTGAGGGCGTGCAGAGCGACGTACCTGCCTATTTTTTGGGCAGTGAACACGATGTCGACCTGGAGGGGTTTCACGGCGATGATCCGATCGGCCTGATGCGGGCCATCTTTCCTGGGTTGCGAGAGGCGCGCATGATTCCGGGCGCTGGTCATATGGTGCAACTGGAAGCATCGGATGCGGTTAATGCGATCCTGCTTGATTACCTGCGGGACATTCAAGAGCGACTCTAACTGCTGAGCAGCTGCGCCCGAGCTCAGCTTACGGTCAGCGTCAGCCCCATCTTCTTGAATACAGCCTGTTCTGCATACAGTTCCCGAGTGGTTAGCGGGTGGTCTTGCAGCCATCTTTTCGGAAAATCCAGGGTCAAGGAATTTTCATCAGCAATGATGGAAAAATCTGGTAATTCCTCTAGCGTTTCCACGTACTTAAAATGACTTGCCAGGCGGATAATGCCGAGCAGATAACGAATTCTTAGCAGTTCACTGTCTGCTATTTCAGCAAAGAAGCGAGCCCCCAATTTCCCCCTTTGTCCCAGAGCAAGAAGCGCGAGAATTTCCTGTTCCTCCTGGGAAAAGCCGGGCAGGTCTGCATTACGCAGCAGGTAGGCGGAGTGGCGATTGAAATGCTTGTGTGCGATTGCCATGCCAATCTCATGGGTGCGGGCGAGCCAATGCAGCAACTCCCAGTCATTCGTCTTCAGCTGCCAGCCTGAACGCACGGCGGAAAAAATAGTGTGCGCCCGGCGTTCGACGATGTCTGCCGTCTCCGTGTCGACAGCGTACCGCTGCATGAGTGCGTTTACAGTGCGTTCGCGCACATCCTCGTGGCGGAGACGACCCATAAGGTCGTAAATGACCCCCTCTCTTAGTGCCCCCCTGGATGTCCGCAGGTGAGTAATGCCCAGCACGTCAAACAGCGCACTGGCGATTGCCACGCCAGGTAGAATGACATTGCGCCGTTGGGTGGCTAAGCCCTCGATCTGGATATCATCCATTAACTTGAATTTGAGTAAGCGCTTTTCCAGTGCGGCCAGGCCGTCCCGGTCGATTCCGCCTTCCCCCCAGCCGTTTTGTGAAAGGATGGACTCAATGGCCTGCAGCGTTCCCGAAGCGCCAACACACTCCTCCCAGCGTTTTGAATGGAACCGGTGGCGAATAGCATAAACCTGGGATCGGGCTTGTTCGTAGGCTTTGCGATATTTTCCGCGACTGATCTTGCCCTGTGAAAAAAAGGATTTGCCATACGAGACGCATCCCATTTGCAGGCTTTCCATCGTCTGCGGTTCAAACCGCTGGCCGATGATGAGCTCGGTACTGCCTCCGCCGATGTCGATGACCAGACGTGACTGGGCGTCGTCAGCGAGGGAATGTGCGACGCCCAGATAGACCAGTCGCGCCTCCTCGAGGCCGTAGATTACATCAACCCGCGAGCCGAGAATGCGGCGCGCCGGTTGGGTAAAAGCCCTCCGATTTTTTGCCATGCGCAGTGCATGAGTGCCAACGACCCGCACACGCTGTGGTTCGACGCTTTCCAGCATCTGGGCGAATCGCGACAGACAGTCCAGACCACGTTCGATGGCGTCCTGAGCCAGAAGGCCATTTTTGAGACCCGCTGCAAGTTGCACTTTTTCCGCCAAAGCATCCACCGGACGAATCTCGCCGTGCTCGATTTTTGCAATGATGAGGTGGAAAGAATTGCTGCCAAGATCGATGGCCGCTAGCAGACTTCCGTTGGCAAGTGTTTCCAGTGCGTCTGAATCCAAGTCTTCATCGTTCCATGGTTGTGGCGTTCTCAGGCCATGTTAAATGAAAACTCGACCTTAAGCACACTCGATACGGTGAGGGCGCACCGTGATCCAAGGTTGGGCTACTTAACTGGCGGGTGGCTGATACCAGATCGGCGAAGTCCAGGCGCGTTCCTGGATTTGCCAGGGTAATTCGGGATCACTGCAGCTGGGCGGACGTTGATCCTGTGGTAGCGTCAGGCAATCATAATGACTCCAGCGGCAGCTGGGGTTTTCCAGTACCCTGGCGTAGTAGACGGCAGACATCGCGGGATCGAAATCCGGATCTTGCCAACTGGCACACAGCTGCGCAAAACCCTGACCAGAGACCTGGCATGTTAGGGGGTCGACAGTAGCGTCGCCCTTGTTTAGGCCCGTGACATCGTAGACCGCTTGCTGCGTGCGGCCCTCGCCATCGATCCAGCCCTTGATAATTTGAATGCGTTGCAACAGGTTACCCTCGTCCCGCGGATCACGGTTGGCGCTGGCGACAAAAACCGGACTTTGCTCCGCTCCTGCTGGTGAGGGGGGTAGGTCTGCGCCCATTGGCACACCGTTTTCGTATGCCTGTGCCAGGTAGTCACTACTTTGGCACAGGGAGGTATCCAGATTCCAGCCAGCAAAAAAACGCGGAGTGATGCGTGGGCCACTGGTACCGAAAGTCTCCCGCCGCCGCATGGCTTCGAACAATGCGCTGCGGCTGTTTTCGTTGGCGTAGATGCCGGCAATGCCGCCTGGGTTGTAGCGAACCGGGGAGCCGGTCGCAATGTCGCCAGGCACTTTTATTGTGCTCAATAGACGGTCCTCCAGCACCATGTCATTACCGTGGGACCCCAGGTAGTTTTTTTCCCGTTCCGGTGCGGGCGCGCCAATGTGCGTGTCGGTCGATGCGATAATGCCGAATTTGAACGGGTTTATTCCCAGTTTTCCTTCTTCTGACAGTCCCGCGGTGAGCGCATAACGGACGTAGCTGTAGCGTGAAACACACCCTTTGAGCATCATGCCGCCGCTGCTGAAATCTTCGCCGCAATCGGGAATAGGCTCGCTGGCGGGCCGTAGTTTTTCAAAATTGCAGAACTCATCGGGCGCACCGATGACGCTGTCGATACCGTTGCGACATTCCGAATCGCCCTTCACCTGCAGAACCTCCGCCAATGGTTCCAGTCTGGCGCGCAGGGCAGCCAATTCCTGTTGCTCCTGTAAGGGTAGGCCCCGATTGGAATACGGGAACCACATGCGACCGCTACTCCAGTTGCTGTTGTGCGGAATGGCCAGCGCATCGCAGCGATCGTTGCCGGCGATGCAGGTTTTGTCGAGCCACTGCCAGAGTTGCTCGGGTGTAGGCGCATCCTTAGCGCTTAGAGCTGCCTGCGGTACTGTGCTCGACTTAAAAATAACGTTACGGTGCAGGTTTGAAGCTTCATCTGCCAGCGTGTACTCATAGGCATGCAGGGCCGTGAATTCACAGTTTGTGCTGTAATCCTGCCAATTTTCGGTGCTGCGTTGATTCTCGCGCCACACGGTAATGGCTTCGTCGCGGCACAATGAGCCATCTGCGCCACAGATTCGGGTTGAACGGTCCTGCCCGAATACAGCGAAACTCGCCAGTCGAACGAGCGATTGTAATTGATCTCCAACTGGCAGTCGTACGTCGCCTCGGTACAAACTGCAGACCAGGCTCCCGTACGCAGGGTTGTCTGCGTTGTAGCATAGTCGAGTTTCGCCTAAGGCTTCTGCGTGATCAGTCACTGCCATGAAATCAAGCGGCGAGCTGATACGTAGCACGGGGGCCTCAAAATCTGGAGTGTCACCGCGTCGGCGCAGGGACAACGGAGTACCGCGGGCAAAGCTGTAGGCATCATCCACGGTGGTAGTGACGCCGAATGAGGTGGCGTCGTAGGAGGCGGCCGTGTGGACATGCAGGTCACCGAACCAGGCCTTATTGTGTGAGTACTGTTGCCTGCAGGGCGCTTGTTCTGTGGGCGTATTGTTGAGCGTGCGCACAGTTACCTGATCCCAGTCAGACAGCCCAAGACTGTCGTGCTCTACACGCTGGAATTCATAGCGCAGCCACAGCAAGCCAGTACCGATTATGAGCGCTGCAAGTAGCAATGTAGCGAGGGTATATTTGAGCAGTTTTTTCAATCGGGGCACCGTTGCATTGGGGAAGTAATGGTACTTTGTTGTCGTTCATCCTAACCCAGGGTGCGGTGGAGCGTCACCGACATTCGACTATATGGGCGGTAGGAGTGGCCAATCCAGGTGCGGCCGAATTTGTTTGGTGGGTGTTCGGGTAGGGAGAGACTAATCGCACCGGATGCGGAGTTGCAGGCCTCAAGCCATTCTATGTGGTATCACATTTTTGCGGCTTTGGTACACCAGCTGCACTGTTCGATCAGTATCGAGTATCGTGACATTGGATTGAGATAATAAAAGCGCTTTGATTTGACAAGATTTTTATTAGATCAATTTTTTCGGGTCCAGTAGTTTAGCCAGTTTTTCCATTGGCAAATCCGTCATCTGGGCCGCAACTTCCAATATCGGGCGTCCTTCTTGATAGGCTCGCTTGGCGATTTCAGCTCCCTTATTATAACCAACCTCCCGGTTTAGCGCGGTCACCAGGATAGGGTTTTTTGCCAGATTGGCCTCGATTTTTTCCGCGTTGACTTCAAAATCAGTGATGCAATTTTCCGCCAGTGACGCACAACTGTTAGCGAGCAGCCTGATACTCTGCAGTAAGTTTTGTGCAATCAATGGCAGCATCACATTCAGTTGAAAATTGCCGGATTGGCCGGCGATGGTGATGGCGCTGTCGTTTCCTATCACCTGGGCAGATGCCATTGCCACTGCTTCGGGAATGACCGGATTGACTTTGCCTGGCATGATACTGCTACCCGGTTGTAGGGGTCTGAGGCTGATTTCCCCAAGTCCCGACAGTGGCCCGCTGTTCATCCAACGTAGATCGTTCGCAATCTTTAGCAGCGCTACGGCCAGAGACTTGAGCTGTCCCGAAAGTGCCACGGCAGTGTCCTGGCTGGCGAGAGCAGCAAAATAGTTTTGCGCTGGTTGGAAGGTTTGTCCGGTATGCTCATTGAGATGGAAACAGAAGCGGGCGGCGAATCGAGAGTCGGCATTGATACCAGTTCCCACCGCCGTTCCACCCTGCGCCAGTTGACGCAGTTGCGGGCGGAGGGCATCGATACGTTCTCCTGCCATTGTGAGTTGTGTCCGCCAGCCAGATAGTTCTTGGGCCAGGCTAATAGGCATAGCGTCCATGAGGTGAGTTCGGGCCGTTTTGATGCTGTGTTGCAGATCGCCTTCCCGGTCTAAAATTACACCCTCAAGCTGATGCAGCGCCGGCACAAGGGAGTGGGCAATTGCCTGTTCAGCGCTAACATGAATGGTTGTTGGAATCACATCGTTGCTGCTCTGACTGCAGTTGACATGGTCATTGGGGTGTACTGTCTGTCCTAGTTGTTGCGTGGCAAGGGTCGCAATGACTTCATTTGCATTCATGTTGGTGCTGGTGCCCGAACCGGTCTGAAAAATATCAACGGGAAACTGATCGTGATGCTTACCCTCCGCAATGGATAGGGCGGCCTCAGTAATGCACTCTGCCATTGCAGGTTCCAGTAGGTCTAAGTCTGCATTCGCCCGTGCTGCCGCGGCCTTGACTAGTCCCAGGCTGCTGATGAAACCGGTAGGCAGTGGCAGGCCGCTAATGTTGAAGTTGTCGATGGCGCGCTGCGTTTGCGCCCCGTAGAGCGCCGACACCGGTACTTCCACTTCCCCCATGCTATCTTTTTCTACACGCACTTTGCTCATAACAAAAGTCCTGATTAGGCTTGTTCTGTAATCCGGTTGAGCACATAAGTGAGTACGCCACCGGCGCGGTAGTATTGGACCTCTACCATCGTATCGAGGCGAGATTGCAGTTGAATTTCACGGCGTTCGCCAGATGGATAGTGAATCACCGCAGGAAATATTTGTTTGGGTGACAGCTCCCCCTCCAGACCAAGAATGTCAAACGTTTCGTCGCCCTCCAGTTCCAGCGTCTTGCGTGTTTCTCCAGCCATGAACTGCACCGGGAGCACGCCCATGCCAACCAGGTTGGAGCGGTGGATACGCTCGAAACTTTCTACGATGACGGCCTTGACGCCCAATAACAACGTGCCCTTGGCGGCCCAGTCGCGACTAGAGCCGGTACCGTATTCTTTGCCTGCGACCACCACGGTGCTGAGGCCTCGGGCGACGTAGTCCATGGCGGCATCGTAGATGAACAAGGGCTCGGTTTGGCCGTGTAGATGTGTATAACCTCCCTCCAGACTTGGAGTCATCTCGTTGCGAATACGAATATTACCGAACGTGCCGCGCATCATGACCTGATGGTTTCCGCGGCGAGAGCCGTAGGAGTTGAAGTTGCTTTCGGCAACATTATGATCTCGTAGATACTGCGCCGCCGGACTGTCCAGTGGAATCGTACCGGCCGGAGAAATGTGGTCGGTTGTTACGGAGTCTCCCAGCATGGCGAGCATGGGTGCGCCAAGAATATCGCTGCGGTTGCCCTGATACTGTTCATCGAAAAACGGTGGGAGTTGAATGTAAGTGGAATCGTCGGAAAATTCGTAGGTGGCGCCACCGCCGGTCTCGATGCTTTGCCAGTCGTCACCACCGTCAAATACCGCACTGTACTGTTTGTTGAACATGCCCTTGTCAACCGTCTGCACTAAATGTGCTATCTCTTCATTGCTGGGCCATATATCGCGCAGATACACGGGCTTTCCTTCCGAATCCTCACCTAGCGGGTCCTGGCTGAGATCGATGCGGGTAGTGCCTGCCAGTGCGTAGGCGACCACCAACGGCGGCGACGCGAGCCAGTTGGCTTTTACCAGTGGGTGTATGCGACCTTCAAAATTGCGGTTGCCCGAAAGCACCGAACAGGCCACGAGGTCATTGGAGGTGATCGTCTCTGCCACGGGCGCTGGCAGTGGGCCGGAGTTGCCAATACAGGTAGTGCAGCCATACCCGACCAGATTGAAGCCCAGGTCGTTCAGTGAGTCCTGCAGGCCGGCCTTAATCAGGTAGTCGGTAACGACCTTTGAACCAGGAGCCAGCGACGATTTCACCCAGGGCTTGCGTTGCAGGCCTCGTGCAAGAGCATTTCGTGCCACTAATCCGGCGCCGATCATTACCGCGGGATTTGAGGTGTTTGTGCAAGAAGTGATGGCAGCAATGACGACATCGCCGTGGTGCATGCTTACCTCGCCTTCGCCTAGCGGGAATGCTGTATCACGCTGACTGGATTTGCCATCTAATTCAATAAACTGATCGGTCGCGGCTTGCAATTCCTTTACAGAGACTCTGTCCTGGGGTCGGCGAGGTCCGGCCAGGTTGGGCTCAACGGTGGACATATCAAGGTTCAGCGTCGCGGAAAAAGTTGGTGTGGCGTAATCCTCACCTCGCCACATGCCCTGGGCTTTGCAGTAGGCTTCTACCAACTGCACTGAGTGATCATTGCGATCGGTAAGTCGCAGGTAAGTGAGGGTCTGCTCATCGACCGGGAAGAACCCACAGGTGGCCCCGTACTCCGGTGCCATATTGGCGATTGTCGCGCGATCTGACAAAGGCAAATGATCCAGCCCACTGCCATAGAATTCCACAAATTTTCCCACCACACCGTGCGCCCTGAGCATTTGCACCACCTGCAATACAAGGTCAGTAGCGGTAATGCCCTCGCACATTTTGCCTGTGAGCTCGAAGCCCACGACATCCGGTATCAGCATTGAAATGGGTTGTCCGAGCATTGCCGCTTCGGCCTCAATGCCGCCCACGCCCCAGCCTAAAACACCCAGGCTGTTGATCATCGTCGTGTGGCTGTCAGTGCCTACCAGTGTGTCGGGATATGTGAGAACTTCTTCATCTGATGTGTGCTGCCAGATAACCTGGGCAAGGTACTCCAGATTTACCTGGTGACAAATGCCGGTGCCGGGCGGCACCACCCGGAAATCATCGAACGCTCCCTTGCCCCATTTCAGGAATTGATAACGCTCGAGATTGCGTTCCATTTCCATGGCAACGTTTTGTGCAAAGGCATTGTCGCTGGCAAATTTGTCGATACTGACGGAGTGATCGATCACCAGATCAACCGGTGACAGTGGGTTGATTTTTTGCGGGTCGATGCCGCGTTTGACCAACGCGTCGCGCATTGCAGCAAGATCCACCACTGCAGGGACCCCGGTAAAGTCTTGCATGAGTACTCGGGCGGGGTGATAGGCGATTTCCTGATCGGAACCATGCCCGGCGCTTGCGGCGAGAGTTTCGATGTCCTGGCGGGAACAACTGATGCCGTCTTCATGGCGCAGTAGATTCTCAAGTAACACCTTGGTGCACACCGGCAAGCGGCTTGCGGTGGCGTGACCCTGTAGTTCTCCTCCATTGACGGCGAAGTACTGATAATTTTTACCCCCTGCTTGCAGGGTGGACAGTGTGCCGAGCGAGTTTTTGGACGTTTTCATAGGAATTTCCTGATTCGACAGTGGGGTGGAAGTATAGAGGAAGAGCGTCTCTCTTGCTTACGGAGCTCGCGACGTTCCGATTGATAGGCGGACTACAAAGCAGCCAGCGGTGGGCGAAACGCTGAAGAGTATATATCAGCCGTAATTAACCCGCTTCTGACTATCATACTCGATTATTGTGTGCAGTTTGTTACAACGCTAATAAATTTTAAATGACAATTTTGGGTGTAATTATGCCGAGATTCGTACCCTTTAGCCTCGCGGAAGTCTCAGATGGCGTCTGGTGCAGCTTCCAAACTGAACAGGAGCTGATTCTATCTGGGCTTTGAATGAGAACGGCCATCGCCGACGAAAACAGTAATGACCAACGTGTGCTGCTCACCACCAGCAATGAGACAGAAGCGATTATGAGAGGGGAGCGACGAGTGGTAAGTGATGGATTCGAATAGACCCGCAAGTGTCTGGGTTCAAAATCAAGAGTAAGCAGCTACCTGGTTTGAAGAAAAAAACGTTCGTTGTAAACCACATGTCACATTAGTAGAGTCGCGCTCTCGCCGCGCGAACTGTGATAAAATACGGATGCTCCAAGTGAATCGACCGACTTTCTGGCGACATCCGTGGCTCGGCGTTGATTTATTTTCAAAAAGCTCTATGTTGGTGGGCTCGATATTTCCGCATACGGGGATGCAATAATGCAGACGAAATTTGAAGCTGGCTCCCATCGCGTCGTTTTATTGCTATTCCTGGCCGTCGCATTGTATGCCTGCTACTGGATGATAAGGCCGTTCCTTGAGCCAATTGTCATGGCCATTTTGATTGGCTTGCTGGCTTATCCGCTCCATCAGCGACTGGTTGTTGCATTGGGAGGCCGTAACACCACAGCATCGCTGTTAAGTTGCCTGATATTGTTGCTAATCATTGTTATTCCTACTCTGGTGCTATTAGTGGCAGTGCTCAGGCAGGGGATCAGTTACTCCGTTGTCGTCAGTGAATGGGCGACGCAGGAAAATGTGCACCACTTGATGTTACAGCCCTGGGTGCTTGAAGCGAAGTCCTGGGTGGCAAAAGTTGTCCCTGATGGCGCACTGGAGCCTGAAAATATCAGGAACAGAGCGTTGGCGGCAGCTGGATTAATGGGGAAGCAATTTGCCGGCGTGTCGACAACCATACTGGGCAGCTTTACCCGGGTTATCATTAATTTTCTACTGTTGCTGTTTGTGTTGTTTTTTGTGATGCGAGACCATGATAAATTGATGGGGTTTCTGCATCGCGCTTTACCACTGTCGCGCTCTCAAGAAGATATCTTGTTTCAGGAGGTGAAGACTGTCAGCAAATCTGCTTTGCTGGGGTCTTTGTTAACCGCCATAACCCAGGGGGTGGTAGGGGGCTTTGGATTGTGGCTAGCGGGTTTCCCCGGGGTTTTTTGGGGCGCAGTGATGGCATTTACTTCGCTGATTCCGCTGGTGGGAACGGCGCTGATCTGGGTGCCTGCGGCTCTTTTTCTGTTGGTGACAGGCGAATCGGAATGGGCAATATTCTTGGTGGTGTGGGGTGTGTTGGTGGTTGGTTCAATCGATAATTTTCTGCGCCCTTTGTTCATGCAGGGCGCGAGTATGAACACGGTAGTGGTGTTTTTCTCACTGATTGGTGGTTTACACCTGTTTGGTCTGGTTGGGTTGATCTATGGGCCACTAATTTTTTCAATAGCATTGGTATTGTTCAGGCTTTACGAGAACGAGTTTTCCGAGTTTCTGGATTCCCAAAACAGTAGCTAGTGCTCATCCGAAAAGCGGGCGCCCGTCTTTTCTGGCGTGTTCTGGCTACTCTGAGCTCCGTATTGCCTCCGCAACAGGGGCTTGTCGACCTTCCCAGCGGCATTAAGCGGTAAATCCTCCACGCGAAACCAATGCTTTGGTATTTTGTACCCGGCAAGAAACCTGCGACAGTGATCAGACAGCTCCCTATTGCTGATGACGTCGTCAGGTTTGATTACCGCGCAAACACACTCTCCCCAATCTGCATCTGCAAGACCGATGACGGTGCAGTCTCTTACAGCGCTGTGCTGACGCAATACTTCCTCCACTTCTCTGGAGGCGATATTTTCCCCGCCACTGATGATCATGTCTTTCTTGCGATCAACAATATAAAGGTACCCCTCCTCGTCGAAGCGGCCGATATCGCCAGTATGTAACCAGTCATGACTCAACGTATTTGCAGTGGCTGCGCTATCGTTCCAGTATCCATCCATGCATTGTTGTGCCTGCACCAGAATTTCGCCGGGCTCACCGGTAGCGCATGTTGCCCCGTTATCGTCCAACAACTTCAATTGCGCGGTCGGCAGCGGTTTGCCTACCGATTGCAGAAGATGAGGTTTATCCCTTGCAGCGAGTTGGTGATCCGCCACGGTAAGGAACGCCACACTCCCGGATAACTCTGTCATTCCATAACTCTGACACAGACCGACATCGGTATCGGCCAGTAGTCGCTGCAACAAGCTTTGTGGCATTGCAGAGGCACCGTAACCAATAGTTCGCACTGACTGTAAATCGGTTGGGTGAAACTCGGGGTGATCAAGCAGCAGTGCGATCATCGTGGGCGCCAGTGACATCGTGGTTACATTCAGTTCGCGGCAGGCAGCTATCGTAGCGGCTGCGTCGAAGGAGCGGGCGAGCACTACAGCGGCACCATACAAGTGCTGCAGCAGGACATTGTGAGCCGCTACATGGAACAGCGGAAACGGATAGTAGAATTTGTCACCGGGCTCGACCGGACGTGCAAGTGCTGCCGATTTTAGCCCCGCCATAAAAGAGCGGTGGGTCAGCACGGCGCCTTTGGGTCTTCCGGTAGAACCGGAGGTGAAGAGTATCCATACGGGATCTTCCGGTTTGGTGAGCGGAAGGTCGGCGGTGCGAGCTGATTGACGCCAATCGATATAGTCTCCGTTCAAGAGGATAACGTTGACACCGCTTGGGAAGTCGACATGAGCTAGGAAGGGCCCAAGTAAATCGGGATCGGCAAATAAGGTGGTGGCGCCCGAGGACTGCAATTGATAGAGCAGCTCTGCCGCTGCCAGTCTGGCGTTGAGGGGAACCATAACCCTTCCGCTGGCGGGAACTGCGTAGAGTAACTCCACAAATGCCGGGCAGTTCCATGACAGTATTGCAATGCGCTCACCAGGTTTGCCCTGCGCTGCCAAGCGAGCGGCTGCAGCCTGCACGTTGTGGTTCAGAGTGGCGTAGTTCACTGCGTTTCCCTGCCACCACAGCGCAACCCCATCAGGCTGGACGCTACTTTGTTCGGCCGGTATTTGGTGTAACTGCGAACAGGCTGGTGCACTAGACAATAGTGCACTTTTACTTTTACTCACGGGTGGGTCCCAACTTCTGGGTCGCGTGACTAACGCTATTCACTGACCACGATCCTTGGTGTTCGCGCAGGCATGCGCGTGGTGAGTTCGTAACCGGTGGTATTGGCGCAATGCGCCACTTCTGCCAGTGATAGCCCTTTGCCCCATAGTACCACCTCGTCGCCGAGTTGCACCTGCGGCAGGTCTGTGACATCGACGGTTATCATGTCCATCGAAACTCTTCCTGCCAGCGAAGCTCGCTGTCCATTGATCAATACCGGCGTACTATCGGGCGCCTGGCGCGGGTAACCGTCACCGTAACCGATGGCGACGGTGGCAATTTTTGACGCTCGTTCAGCTATCCACTTAGCGTCGTAGCCTACAGTTTCACCGGTGGGAATATCGCGTAAGGAGATTACAGCAGAGGTGAGCGCCATTACGGGTTTTAGGGATCGAGCATTCGCATGCTCAACCAGAAGTGGGGAGTTGCCGTAGAGCATATAACCCGGACGAACCCACTCGTAATGTGCTTGAGGCCAAGCCAGTATGCCGGCCGAATTTGCTGCGCTGCGCAGTGCATTTAAAGACAGCGCATCGAATCGGGCTATTTGGTCGTGCGTTTTTTGACTGGTGATATCATCCGCCGTGGCGAAGTGGGTATAGGTGACGATATCGGTGGCGGCATTTGCACTGGCCGCAAGACGACGGTGACAGTCTTTGGCTTGGTCAGGCGCTACGCCCAGCCGATTCATGCCCGTATTTACTTTCAGCCAGCAGTGCAACGGCGTTGTAAGCTTGGCATCTTCGAGCCATTTCAATTGCTGCTCATTGCCAATTGTCAGCCACAAGCCAAGTTGTGCTGCAGTGTTTATTTCCGCTTCTTCGAACACACCCTCCAGTAAGAGAACGGGACTGGTTACGCCGCAATCGCGCAACTCAAGCGCTTCCTCGAGGCAGGCCACACCCAGAGCGTCGACGTGTGATTGTAATGCGGTGGCGATGATTGGCGCGCCGTGGCCATAAGCATTGGCTTTTACTACAGCCAGCATCTTTGACTGTGGTGCGAGTTGGCGTGCGACGCTGACATTGTGCCTCAGTGCACTGAGATCGAGTTCTGCTTGATTGGGTCTAGCCATCAGAAGTCAAATTTGTGCGCAGTGAACAGTGTTTGTGCCGCCAGCCACACGTCGCCAATACTGCCATTTGCAACGGGGCGACCATCCACCGCGATCACCGGAGCGATTTCCTTGCTGGAACTGGACAACCAGACTTCGTCCGCATCATTTAGCTCTTCCAGCGTGACGATGCGCTCCTCTACGGGAATGCCACCGTCTCGGCGTAGAATGTCAAGAAGCATATAGCGTGTAATTCCCGGGAGCTTCTGCTCGTCCAGCAAAGGGGTCGCCACAGTGCCATCTTTAATGACATAGACATTGCATGCCGCAGCCTCTGTCAGTTCGCCGAGGTTGTTGTACAGGATTGTTTCGTTCTGTCCCTGGGCATAACCCTGCTGGAAGTGCATGACGTTGCCCAGTAACGACGTGGATTTGATATTGCAGCGACGCCAGCGCATATCCTCGGCGGTGGCGACAGTGTACGTTACGGCACAGGCCTTATCGGCTATCGGCGCGGGCGGAATGTCGTAGGCGAAAGCGTAAACGGTAGGGGTGATCCCTTTGGGATAGGCATGACTGCGCTGGGTATCTGCGCCGCGGCTGATATGCAGATAAATGCCCAGATCGCCACCTCCATTGTAGGCGATCAACCGCTTGGCGATGTCCCGCCATGCATTGTGATCCAGTGGCACCTGAATTTCGACCGCGTCCAGTCCACTTAGCATGCGATCCAGGTGTGGCTTAAACCCAACCATCTGACCCTTGTGCGAGGGGATGACCTCATAGATGCCATCACCAAAGAGGAAGCCGCGATCCATGGGTGAGATTCGCGCCTCGCGCATTGGCATGAAATCACCATTTAAATAGACCATACTCATATCTGTGCCCATTCTCCCATAGAAAAGCCCCAACACTTAGTCGTGCGTGAAATTAGTCAGTGCGCGCAGTTGTGCAATAACGCGCAGCCCCTCAGTCGCATCCAGTCCGTCCTCGGTGGGCGTATTTTCACCGGTGACACCATCGACACTCCCGCAAGCGCAGAGGTAGTCCAGAAGCTGCAGCGGCGAAACGTCTCCCAGCAGATCCCGGCCTGCCCAAAAAGCCAGCCAGGCAATTAGGCCGTAGGCTCCCCAATTGGATACATCGGCCACTAACAGCTCATCACAACGGGTGACGGATGGGCGGATGTCGATTTCCTGAAGGGCAACTGTGATATTCCCCATTCCGATTTCGTTGCCGCCGTCACCAATGGCAATGGTAGGACAGTTGGCCTGGCTAATGAAGGGGTCGAAAAAGGGACAGTGTTGGGTGATGTCCTCTGAGTGCATATTATAATAGCGACCGTCGGCAGCGATTCCTGGCAGTTCGATTGAAACAACGGCCTGTGGTTGTATTTTCGACAGTAAAGTCGTCGCTTCAGCGCGGCCAGCATGGAGATTCCACGCCGAAAACTCCAGTACGTTGTAGTCATCTGCCAGCACCTGAGACAGCGGCGGGCCGCAGGCGATGAGCGGTTTTGCGCCCAGCAGTTGCAGTGCCCGGTATAGCGCGATAGCGCCAACAGGCCCATCAGTCTCGAAGGAGTCGGCAACTGGAAAGCCGGTCGCAATGACTACCGGTCCTTTAAGATCCCGAAGAAGTCTAGCGCCGCGCAAAAAATAACCGGGCTGTAATGCGGCGCTAGCTACTTTCATGTAACGCAGATTTCGCGCGACCAATAGCTGCTCCATCGCGTAACTCAATTGCAGTTCGTCCATGGTCAGCGTGCCTGCAGCGATTGGCCCAGGACAAACCTTTGCGCCAGATGCAGTGCACGGCGGGCGGTGTGGTGGCTGATTGGGGCGAAGTGCACGGTGTTTCCCGCGACCAACTGACTCATACGTGATACATCCATTGACAAAGCTGAGCCAATCTTGGGATAGCCACCGATGGTCTGGCGATCATTCAATAACACGATAGGCTGACCATCCGGCGGTAACTGGATGGCGCCAAAACAAATGCCCTCTGACACGATGCCGTCGATATTGCAGCGAATGGCGGGTCCCTCCAGGCGATAGCCCATACGATCGCAGCGCTCGGAAACGGTGTAGGTGCTACCGAAAAATCGACGTTGTTCGGCGCGGCTGAAATGACGCTGCTGATAGCCAGGTATCACGCGCACGGTCATCGTCTTTTGATAACGTGGACGGAAACGATCCTCCAGGTAGTAGCGTGTTCGAGTAGCGATAACAGGGCAGGGCAATTGGTCGCCCGCCCGTAACTTGTCGCCGTTGAGGCCGCCGATATTTTCGCGCACGACCGTGGCGGTGCTGCCGAGTGCAGGAACTATGGTGAATCCGTCTGCAACGCCCAGGTAACTGCGGCAACCGGATTGCGCAAAGCCCAGGCTGATGGTGTCGCCCGCTATAACCTTGTGTACTTCCCACGCAGCGCGATCTTCACCGTTGATGCTCAGGGGCATGTTGGCGCCGGTCAGGCAGATGAACGTTTCCACCTTCGACTCCAGCTGTAAGCCGCCAACACTGACCTCAACAGCGGTAGTCCCTGCGGGGTTTTGCAATAATCTGTTGCAGTAATTGAATGCCTCACGGTCCACTGGGCCACCGTTGCTGAGGCCCAGGCGATGGTGGCCCCAGCGGCCGCTGTCCTGAAGCAAACTCAGTATGCCCGGTTGCGCCACAATCATGCTCATGTCAGGTCTCCGCCCAGTGCCAGGAAGCGGTCACGGCTGATAGGCTCGAAGCGCACCCTATCACCCACTGCGACGGGCATCCCAGGTTGTGTGCCGGGATTAAACATGCGCACGGGGCAGCGCCCTATCAGGTTCCAGCCGCCGGGGGAAGCAGAGGGGTAAACAGCCGTTTGGCGGTCTGCAATGGCGACTGCGCCGCGGGGGACGTGTGGTCGGGGAGTTGCCAGGCGCGGGGCTGCGATGCGTTCATCCACCTGTCCCAGATAGGCAAATCCCGGCGCGAAGCCAATGGCGTATGCGCGATAATCGCAAGCGCAGTGGAGTGCAATGACAGCGTCGACCGAAAGACCTGCGCGCTCAGCCAGGGCCTGCAGATCCTCACCTGCCTCCAGTGCATAATAAACCGGTAGGACGATGATGCGGCCTGCGGTTTTTGGCAGTGTGGGTAGTGCCTTGAGTGCCCCGCGCACGCGGCGAGCAATATTGATTTGATTAGATTCCAGAGGGTTGTAGAGAATGAGTACCGAAGCATAGGAGGGAACGAGGTCAACCAGGTCTGGCCCCAGTACCTGCTCGATGGCTACCACCGCAGCCTGAACGCGCAGGGAAGCCTCCTCAGGGGTTGCTTCTTGTACATACAGCATCAAGGCGTCTTCGCCTGCGGTTTGAAGTTTCACAGGATTTCAGCCGCGGATCAGGAGGCTGCGAATTGCCTCGATAGCCCGCACAGCCTCCGGGTTGTCTCCGTGCACACATAGCGTGTCGGCCTGAAGTGGAATCGTGTGGCCACTCTGAGTGGTTATGGTGCTGTGGCGAATCAACTGCGCAACCTGTTCCAGCATCCGTGCCCTGGGATGTACCGCGTCTGCTTTGCTGCGGTGTACAAGCGTGCCGTCGTCCGCATAACAGCGATCTGCGAAGGCCTCGAACTGTACTTGCACACCGGCATCAGCAGCCTCTATTCGGTGTTCGTCGGCCTGTGCGGTGGCCTGTATGACCAGTGTTATAGATCGGTTGTAGCTGCGTATCGCCTGGAAAATGGCGGCACGCACTTCCGCCCGAGCCATCATGTCGTGATACAGGGCGCCGTGCGGTTTGACATAGTCCAGTGTGAGGCCCTCATTTTTCGCCATGCCGTCGAGCGCGGCTACCTGGTAGTGCACGCTCGCAATAATTTCAGCGCTACTGAGTGTCATGCTGCGGCGCCCGAAGCCGACCAGATCCGGGTAAGCGGGGTGTGCGCCTACGGCCACTCCGTGCGCTGCGGCGAGTGTCAGGGTTTGGCGAATGGTCAGTGGGTCGCCCGCATGAAAGCCGCAGGCTATATTGGCCTGATCGATGTGGGGCATGACTGCAGCATCAGCTCCTATGGTCCAGCTGCCATAGCTTTCCCCTAAGTCACAATTCAGTAGCATCTACACACCCTGTCCTTACAGCACGGCCAACTGGCTGTTGCGTATATCGGTCACCAGCATACACCCCGGGCTGTGTGTGATGGCGAATGGCAAGCGAGCTGCCTCCAGCGCCACTTGCGGCGTGACGCCACAGGCCCAAAATAACGGAATTTCTGTTTCTTCAATAGTGACCGCATCGCCGAAGTCCGGCTGGGCCAGATCCTTGATGCCAATCTGGGTGGGGTCACCGAGGTGAATCGGTGCGCCGTGCACCGATGGAAACCGCGTACAGATTTGTATCGCGCGTACTGCATCCGCGGCCTGGAAAGGCCGCATGCTGACCACCATTTTTCCGCTAAAGGGGCCTGAGCTGGCACAATCCAGATTGGTGCGATACATGGGAACATTGACGCCCTCAGTGGCATTGCGCACTTCCAGGCCGCCTGCGAGTAACGCTTCCTCAAACGAAAAGGAGCATCCGAGGGCGAAACTTACCAGGTCATTGCGCCACAATGCTGTGATATCAGGTAATTCTTCGACCAATTCGCCGTGGCGGAATATGCGATAGCTGGGAAGGTCGGTGCGTATATCAATTTCTCCCAAATTGGGTAGTTCTGGTTTGCCGGCCTCGCCGATGGCAATCAGGGGACAGGGTTTGGGGTTGAGTTGGCAAAACCGGAGGAACGAAAGCGCGGAGTCGGTGGGTAAAATGACAATATTGCAGTGTACGAAACCCGGTGCCTGGCCCGAGGTGTGTCTCGCGAATTCGCCGGTTCGAATCGCTGCGCGTAGTTCGCCTGGGGATAGAGTGCTGTGCATGGTGTTTCCCTGTCAATTCCGGGCTGACCTGTACTGAGAATATCAAATTACGGCACCCGGAGGCACTGCCGTGTGGCTTAGTTTTTGTATCTTATGTTTGGCAGGGCAGCGCAAATCTGGATAATGGCGCTTCACTTCGGATAAAAGCGATAGCTATGCTCGACCAACTGCTCGATGTTCTTGCTCCCAAACCCACGGGAGAGGACAGGTTCACTGCCAAAAACATGCACCCGCAGGCATTTCGCGTCTACGGCGGACAGGTATTGGCCCAATGCGTGAGCGCTGCTGTTGCAACTGTTGATGCGGGGCGCGTATTGCACTCTCAGCACGCCTATTTTCTGCGTCCGGGTGACCCTGCCAAGGATATCGAATTTGAAATCGAGAGGGCCCGGGACGGTTGGAGTTTCAGTTCCCGGCGGGTGGTGGCGCTGCAGGACGGTAAGCCCATCCTGGTTAGTTCTCTGTCGTTTCAGGCGGAATCCAATGGGGACGACTACCAGCCCGACATGATTCAGGTGCCGCCGCCTGAGTCGTTGCCCAGCGAACGACAGTTGAGCCTGGAGGCGGGCAAGCTGGACGAGAGCTTTATGATTACCACCGGGGAAGATCTCGATATCCGGGTCGTTGAGCCGGTAGATTGGGATAATCCGGTGGCCCGTGAGCCGGTGTTGCAAGCCTGGATGAAGACGACCGGGCCAGTGCCTGATACACAGGGTGTGCATCAGGCATTGCTAACCTATTTGTCCGATGCCTTTCTCATCGACGTGTGCCTGATCGCTCACGGGCGCCATTTTGCAGGCCAGGATTTTCAAGTGGCCAGCCTGGATCACGTTTTGTGGTTCCATGAAGCGTTTCGCGCCGACGACTGGTTGCTGCACACGGTTGAAGCAGAGCGTATTGTTGGCGGCCGTGGTCTCGCCCGGGGTAGCTTCTTTACTCGGGAGGGTCGATTGGTAGCGACAACCATGCAACAGGGAGTAATGCGTTTCCGTTGAAGCGCTGTCCCTTTGGAGTTGAAAATTCTATAGTGTTCTCTACAGCTAAATACAGTACGAAAGGAATATTCTATGCCGCATCCCAGTATTACCGCCGAAACCTATCCCCATAAGCCCGCTATTATTATGGGTGCCTCGGGCGAAATGGTGACCTACCAGCAACTGGATCAGCGCTCTAACCAGGGCGCGCAGCTGTTTCGATCACTGGGGCTAAAGGCGGGTGATCATATCGGGATGATGCTGGAGAATAACCGGCATTTTCTTGAGATCTTATGGGCAGCGCAGCGCAGCGGGCTGATCTTTACGCCCATTAGCACGCACTTGAAGAAGCACGAGACGGGCTACATTTTAAATAATTGCGGCGCCAAATTATTCATCGGATCACTTGCATTGTCTGAGGTGGCGCAAGAGTTGCTCTCTGAATCAACCGACGTTGAGCACTACTATATGGTAGACGGCATAAAGCCGGGCTTTGAGTCCTGGGAAGAGGCCACGGACGCGCAACCGGATACACCCATAGACGATCAAATTAACGGTGCACCGATGCTCTATTCATCGGGCACGACGGGCCAGCCAAAGGGTGTGTTCGTCGACAACTATGATAAAGATGTGTTTGCGCCGACTGCCCTGGTGCCCACCATCGGAGTGCTTTTCGGTTTTGGTGAAGAAACGATTTATTTGTCACCGGCACCGCTCTATCACGCGGCACCCTTGCACTACAACATGTTGGCACTCTTCAACGGTGGCACCTCGGTCATCATGGAAAAGTTTGATCCTGAGTTGGCCTTGAAGCTGATCGAGGAGCACCGGGTCACCCACAGTCAATGGGTGCCCATTATGTTTAACCGCATGTTAAAACTGCCGCAGGAAGTTCGTGAGGCCTACGACGTCAGTTCCATGCAGGTTGCCATCCACGCAGCGGCCCCCTGTCCGGTCGGGATTAAGGAAAAGATGATCGATTGGTGGGGTGAGATCATTGTGGAGTATTACGCTGCCAGCGAAGGAATCGGCGTCACCATAATCGATTCCGCTAACTGGTTGACCCATAAAGGCTCGGTTGGCCCCGTGCTGATGGGCGAGCTGCATATTCTGGATGATGACGGTAATGAGTTGCCTCAGGGCGAGACAGGCGCCGTCTATTTTGGTGGTCAGCAACTGCAATTCCACTATCACGACGAACCGGAAAAAACGTCCGAGGCCTACAACGACAAGGGTTGGGCTACTACTGGCGATGTCGGCTATGTGGATGAAGACGGCTATCTCTACCTCACAGACCGCAAAAACTTTACCATCATCAGCGGTGGGGTGAATATCTATCCACAGGAAGTCGAAAATATCCTGGCAGGTCACGATAAGGTGGCAGATGTGGCCGTATTTGGAGTTCCGAACGAGGAGTTTGGTGAAGAGGTCAAGGCCGTTATACAGCCGATGAACTGGGCCGATGCCACGGACGAGACTGCATTTGAAATTATGGAATGGTTGCGTAAACGCATTTCCGACATTAAAATGCCCCGCTCTATGGATTTCCATCCCCAGCTGCCAAGAATGGACAATGGCAAGCTATACAAGCGTCACCTTGTCGAGGAGTATCGCGATGCTGCGCGTCGCGATGACAAAGCCGGTGATAGCAAAACAGACTAATCGACAAGAAGTGATTCATGAATCAAACAATTATCCGGATACTGCCTTTGGTAGTTGTCTTGGCGTCCTGTTCCAACGGTAATAATAACGACAATTTTTCAGCTCCCACATTCAGCGTCGACCCCGAAACCATTGATGTCAGTCAAGCGGAATATTGTGACATCACTCAGGCACAATACTGTCTATTTCCGTTTCCCAATGATTTTTTTACGCGTGAGGATGCGGCAACCCCGACTGGAAAACGCGTTAACTTCAGTCCTTTGGGTATGCCGGTCAACCAAATGAACGTCGCTATTGACACCGCAGAAATAAATCGCAGTGACGGCTTTTCAATAGGGGCGTTAATGCTGGCCTTTGTTGACGATATTGATCTTGACGCCACCGGGGCGGCTTCCATCGTCGATATGGCGGCCTCAATGGATGCAGACGCTCCCATTCAGCTTATTGATGCCGAAACCGGAGAGCGGCAATTGATTTGGGCTGAACTTGACCAAAACCCGGAGGAGGGTGAACCGCAAGCGCTCATGCTTCACGCCGGTAAGGCACTACAAAATGGACGCCGTTATATCGTTGTGTTGCAAAATCTGGTGGATAGCAGCGGTAATGTTATCGAACCGGGCGCCGCATTTACAGTTTTCAGAGAAGCAATTCCGTCCGAAGTGCCAGAGCTTGAGGCTCGCAGGGAGCATTTTGAGTCACTGTTTTCCAGTCTTTCTGATGTGGGTATTGAGCGCAACGAATTATACCTGACGTGGGATTTCACAACGGTTTCAACTGAAAACACCACGAACCGTGTTTTGCACATGCGCGATACCAGTCTCGCCGGACTTTCTGGTGCGGCGCCAGCAGTTACCATTAATTCTGTTGTAGACAGGACTGCCGATGAGGGCGAATCAATTGGGCGAGTTATTGAGGGAACCATAAACGTCCCCAACTTTTTGGATACCGCCACGGCCGGTCCGGGGTCACGGTTAAATTTCGGCAGTGACGACCCTGACGCTTTGCCCGAGCTATTCGAGGGTGATGGTACTGTCGATGTCCCCTTTGTTTGCAACATTTCGCAGGCTGCATTTGATGACGCGGCAGATGGCGACACAGATTCTCGCGCGGTTATAGTGGGCCATGGTTTCCTGGGTGATCGCTTCACTGGATTGGGTTTCGGTGCACAGATAACTAACACCACATTTTGCAGTATGGATTTTTGGGGCATGTCCAACCAGGATGTCTCCACAATCACTGTCATACTCCGCGATCTCAGCAATTTTCCTACAATGCCTGATCGGCTACAGCAGGCCTTTCTGAATAAGATTTTTTTGTCTGAGGCCATCGTGAACGAGGGGGGGTTTCAGGTCCTGCCGGAGTTTCAGGATGATAGCGGTAATGCCTTGTTCACCGCGGGGATCGTGCAGTACAACGGCGTCTCCATGGGCTCGGTATATGGGGGTACACTCACTGCTTTAAGCCCGCATTTTGATTATTCAGTGCTGGATCTTGCGGGAATGAACTGGGGGCTTATTATTCCTCGTTCCAATATCTGGAACAGCTTCGCCCTTCTTTACAAGCCCTCCTATCCTGATTCCGTAATGCAGCCATTGGGTCTCGCGTTGGTCCAAACTATGTGGGATAGAGCCGATAGTAACGGTTATGCAAACCATATTACCCGCAACCCTTTGCCCGGCAGTAAGCTTAGTCGGGTGCTGATTAACGCGCCCATTGGCGATCAGATATTGACGGAAACAGCGGCGGAGCTTATGCAGCGCTCGCTTGAAGTCAAACGCCACAATCCGAGTATTGTCGAGGGCCGACATATAGCGGTAGAGCCTTATTTGGACATTGAGCCGATCACTACGTATCCCCATGAGGGCAATGCCGTAATGCACTGGGATTCGGGTCCATTCCCGCTTAATGGCCGTGATGGTACGCCATTGCAGCGGCTAGGTAACCTGCCGCGTAACCTGGGATACGACACCCACGGCATGCCGATGGGCCAGACGAGCGCTTGGGAGCAGAAAGCGGTTTTCTGGCGCACCGGCGAGGTGGTGAATGTCTGTGGCGCACAGCCCTGTTTTGGTGCTGGGTACGATGGAACGCCGGGTGTTTATGATCCTGCCAATGCGCCCTAGCTGGGGGCTGAGGGCACGCTGGGCACCAGGGTGTTCTCGTCGTCAAGTGGAGCGCTGTCGCCAACTCACCAGTAGTCAAATGAGAACCTTCAGGCGCTGATCGCTCGCAGTATCCCACGACATTCATCCCGGCTGATAAATCGCGGGGAAGGATAGTTACCACCTTCAGTCAACGCAGCATCGGTCAACGTTTCAACATCACCGGCTTGAATAACATCCGTTGTTCGCGGAATCCCAATTGCCTCGTTAAGTGCCCATACGCGATCAATTAAAGTGCGCGCCAGTGCGCCGCTGCCATCGGAGCGATCACCCATGCCGCAGTAAACTGCGATTTCCGCCAGTTTTTCTGTGGCGTCATCTACCATTAACTCCAGCACATGGGGTAATACGATGGCATTGCCCAGACCGTGCGGTACGCCGTATTTTGCGCCCAGGTTGTGCGAAATGGCATGCACATAGCCCACCAGCGCGTTCGTAATGGCCAGTCCGCCGTAGTGCGATGCCAGCGCCATTGCTTCTCGTGCTTCCAGATTCTCTCCGTTACTCCAGGCTTCTTCCAGGTTATCGAACACGAGACGGCAGGCCGCAAGCCCATAATAGTTGGTTTCGTCTGTCTCCCATCGTCCGATATACGACTCTATGGCGTGTGTGAGTGCGTCCATGCCCGTTGCAGCGGTAATATGTGGGGGCAGGCCGCGCATCACTTCCGGATCGAGCGCGGCAGCTTTTGGTATCAGGCTGGCGTCTATCACAGCGCCTTTTGCATGTGTTTCATTATTGGAAATTACAGCGATAAACGTCGCTTCTGAACCTGTTCCGGCGGTTGTAGGTACGGCAAAGAACGGCGCGGCCGGCAGTTTGCATTGCCCGATGCCGATGCAGTCAGCCGAGTTGCAATCGTTCGCCGCTCCCAAAGCAATAACTTTCGCTGCATCGATAGAGGAGCCTCCGCCAAAGGCGAGCACAGAGTCACAGCGCTCCTGTCTGTAACAGGCAATACCAGCGTCCACTACCTGCTCGGTGGGGTCTGGTAGTACGCCGTCAAAAACCGCAGTCTCCACGCCGGCCTTGTGTAGAGCATTCAAGGTAGTGTCCAGTACGCCAAGATCGCGCAGCGGTTTATCAGTTACGACAAGAATTTTCTTGAAACCAAATCGGGCGATGGCCTGGCTCAGCTGAATTGTGGATCCTGAGCCCAGGTATATCATCGGCTTGGGCTGTGGCTTTAGGAACACAGTAGTGGCCAGGGCCTGGCGCAGTCGGTAGTAAAATTTCTTGTGTATTGCCGTCACGGTTATTTCCTCTGCTTGTTGCACGCAATGCACGATACCGTAAAAATGGATGAATACCCAAGTTGTGTCATAGGTAGTTTAATCGGTGTGCTCCATAACGTTAAGACGTGTCGGTCATTTCTACCAAAGCCCTCTGATATGCCGCTTTCTGCTGGTTATCCGGCCAGGGAAGGTTGCTCCTGTGCTGGAAGCGGTTGCTGACCGCGTCGGGTAAAGGGCAAATAAAATACCGGGATGACAAATAGTGTAAACAAGGTACCTACCAACATACCCGCAGTAATCATAAGCCCGATGCTAAAGCGACTGTTCGCCCCCGGTCCGCTGGCGATCACCAGTGGCCACACGCCCAACACTGTGGCGAATGTCGTCATCAGGATTGGCCGCAGCCGCAGTGACGCTGCCTCCAGCACAGCATCGTGGCGGGTCTTCCCTTGCAACAGGAGCTTATTGGAAAATTCCACGATTAGAATGCCGTGTTTGGTGATAAGTCCGATTAGCGTCAGCAGGCCAATCTGCGTGTAGATATTCAGCGTGGCGAATCCCAGTGCTATTGGGACCGCGGCGCCAAAGATTGAGAGCGGCACACTGAGCAACACCACGAAGGGATCGCGGAAGCTATTGAACTGTGCGGCTAGTACAAGAAAGATCAGCACAATGGAGAGTGCAAATAGCAGTGGAAATGAGGCCGTTTCCTGCATGAAGCGTTGGGAAGCGCCGGTGTAGCCCTCCTTGAAATCTTTAGGTGCGATTTTTTGCAGCGTATCGCGCAAAAATTCCAGTCCTGCGCCCAGGCCGTTGGGCGGCATCATGATTCCCTGAATCGTC
>TARA_R110002072_G_scaffold4384_11_pt1 | contig 32318 bp, 21 predicted proteins | sample TARA_R110002072 | Tara Oceans TARA_R110002072 (sample SAMEA4397118) | marine metagenome | biome: Polar Biome; feature: [SRF] surface water layer (ENVO:00010504); material: water (ENVO:00002006), including particulate matter (ENVO:01000060) such as... | depth 5 m
TCAATAAAGAAGTAAACAGAGCGTCTTTATATTCCCTTTTTTAATTGTTTTTAGAAAAAGAAAAAAGGATTACTTCCTTCTGTTTCCCCTTTTTTGCCTAAAGTATTGAATTTCCAGCTAAAACTCACCATAAAATACTGCTGAAGAACCGTGCTTTGGACATCCTGTATGTAGTTTTGGCTAACTGAACGCCTGGCATTGGTGTTTTGGTTTAAAATATCATAAGCTTTCAATGTGATAATGCCCCGCTCTTGCAGTATGGTGTATGCGAGTGTGCTGTTCCAAAACCACGAACTTCTTTGAAAGCCCACTGCCACATTTGGGTTGTAATTAAAATTGATATCATTGCGCCATTCCAAGTTTTTTGGTAAAAATGTAGCCGTTTGCAATCTCAAGTTATGACTTACAAATTCTTCGTTATCAAAAGCATCGATATCATACTCATTTCTGTTAAAACTAAGTCCATATCTAGGTGTAAATTCCATAATGTCTTTCCAAGTATAGGTAAACCCTATGTTTGGCGTGAGACTAATAAATTTGGAGGTAAACTTTTCATTGTTATTGAAATTTACAGCATTTGTTAAATTAGCCCACATACCTGCATTAAATTTAATAGAGTGAATGGTATCCAGTTTGAATGACTTGTTGTAATTACCGCCTAAATAACCATTATAGTTGCCATTCACATTTGTATAAGTTGTGGTTCTTTTTAGGTTTTCGTCAAAAAAGATTATGGGTGTGACTTGATTGTTAACCACAGAAAAATTTGTATAAAAATTAACTCCTGTTCCTTTTTGGAAATCAAAATTATTATAGCTTATGTAGGCGCTGTGTGTATCAGCAGGTTCCAAATTAGGATTCCCAATGATTGTATTAAGCGGGTCTGAAACGTCTTCAAAAGGTTGCAATTGCTCTAATGAGGGTGGCGAGTTGTTAAGGCTGTAATTAAAATAAAGCGACTTTTGAGGTGAAAATCTGTAGTTGAGGTTGGAACTGTATTCAAAAGCTTCAAAATTTTCTTTTGCGCTGAGTGAAGGCCTTAGTTTATCTGTGGTTTCAAGAACTCGGTTCACATAAGAGCCACTTATGCTTAATGAATAATTTTCTTTTCTTAGTGTAAAACCAATTCCAGGAGTGCTTCGATTATTTTTAAACTCAAAATCTGTGCTCAATAAAGAGTTGAAGGTATCAAATTCTTGTGTGGTTTCATTAAAGTCAAAAGTACTTAGTAAACTTTTTCGGGTGTCAGCCCTGTAGCTATAGTTTAAATTAATAAAAAGTTCTTTGGCGATGATAGGAATAGTGTAACGCAATGATCCAAAAAAACTATTGAGGGATTGATTGCTATCTGAAAATTGATTTCTTAGCACATCGTTTGAGGGGTCTTCAGTAAATAGGGTTTCAGAATTTAAAAAATTGTTTTCTTCCAGGTCATTCCATTCTGTATTTATATTCAAATTTAAAGAGGCTCCTTTATCTCCAAAACGTTTACTAATGTCAAGTGCATTTTTAAAGGTTTTAGAAGTAGCATTGGTTTTATTGTCGAGTGTGCTTTGATTTGTTATTTGTTGATTTTCATCAAGAGTAACTTCGTCGCGAAGGCGAATGTTTTCTGTAGTTGCGTAGCTAAAAGAGGGTTTTAAATTTATTAAAAGAGTGGAATCAATTTTTATATCAAACTTTATATTAGAACTATGCGCATCGTTATTTTGTCGTGTTGAAGAAGTTGAATTCGTAAAAAACCGTGTATCAGGAAAAATATTCTCTCTTTCAATTATTTCGTCATCTGCTGAGTTTGCGCCTGAGTAAAAATAATCTGCTGAGATGTCTGTTTTTTCGCCATAGGCGTCTGCATAAGTGGCACCTGCATTTCTAGAATTGACGATTCCATTGCCAAAACCAAAAGCTCTATTATCAATTTGAAAGGCACCGGTAGAACTCATCATCACAGAGTTTCCGCCACCAAACATTTTTTGTATTTCACCAAAACTAAAGCCGGGCGAATTGGTATTGTTTCCTCCGCCAAGAACACTGAGTCGCCGATCACCATCAAAACGATTTACGATTCCTGCATATTCAAAGCGTTTATCGGTGCCTCCGCCTGCTGAAAGACGCCCAAAAGTGCCTTTATTTTTTTCCTCACTGATCGTTAGATTAACCGTTTTATTTTCCTGATCGCCATCTTCGCCGGTAAAAGCTTCCGCATCGGTTTTGGTATCCATCACCTGCACTTTTTCAATCATTTCTTTTGTAAGATTTCGGGTGGCAATGGTGGGGTCATCTCCAAAAAAGGGCTTCCCGTTGACTAGAAGTTTGTTTACAGGTTTTCCGTTTACGGTAATGTTTCCCTCCAAATCTACTTCAACTCCTGGAAGTTCTTTAAGTAAATCTTCAACCGTTGCACCTGCCCTTGTTTTAAAAGAAGCAGCGTTAAATTCTAAGGTGTCTTTTTTAATTGTGATGGGAGCCACAGAACGAATCACAACCTCATCAAGCGCATTGGAGTCCAGCAACATCGAAATTGGCGCATTCAGGTTTATTTTTTCTGCATTGATGGGTATTACCTGCTTGTGAGGAGCAAAACCAACATATGAAACAAAGAGACTCAATTCATCTTCGTAAGTCTTTCCGGAAAGCATGAAATTTCCATTTCTATCTGAAATCGTGTACGTATTTAAAGTGCTATCTCTTTCCCTTTCCAAATAAACGGTTGCAGATTCAAGTGGTTCACCACTGTCATTAGCGATGATTTGACCGGTTATTTCAAAGGTTTTTATTTGTGAGAATACAGTGAAGGAACACAAGAAAAAAAATACAAATAACCTTATTTTCATCCTTTTTTTAGTTGAGTTAGTAAAGTTATGATGAAATTTAATAAACAAAATCATCAAACGTGAAACACTCATTTTAGAAAAATATTGTACTTAAGCTACTTCTTCCTAAAATAAATAGTAATGGGAACCCCTGTAAAATCAAATTTTTCGCGTAGCTTGTTTTCCAAAAACCGCTTGTAAGGGTCTTTTACATATTGTGGTAAATTACAGAAAAACGCAAAAGAGGGGTGTGGTGTAGGTAATTGTGTACAATATTTAATTTTTACATATTTTCCCTTGTATGCCGGCGGTGGCATATGCTCAATAATTTCAAGCATCACCTCATTGAACTTGCTGGTGGGAATACGTCTGCTGCGGTTTTCATAGACCTCAACAGCCGTTTCAATGGCTTTGAAGATGCGTTGTTTGGTTAACACCGAAATAAAAACAATGGGCACATCTGTAAAAGGCTCACAGCGTTCCCGAATCATTTTTTCGAAATGTTTTACAGAGTGGGTGTCTTTTTCTACCAAATCCCACTTGTTGACTAATATAACAATCCCTTTGTTGTTACGTTGTGCCAGCCAAAAAATATTCTGGTCTTGTCCTTCAAATCCGCGTGTAGCATCAACCACTAAAATGGCCACATCACAATGCTCCAAAGCACGCACACTACGCATTACTGAATAAAACTCCAGATCTTCTTTTACTTTAGACTTGCGTCTAATTCCTGCAGTATCAACTAAATTGAATTCAAACCCAAAACGATTGTATTTAGTGTCAATGGCATCACGTGTGGTTCCCGCAATATCAGTAACTATATATCTCTCTTCTCCAATAAGCGCATTTATAAAGGAAGATTTCCCTGCGTTGGGCCTTCCCACTACAGCAAAACGTGGTAATTCTTCTTCTTCTACTTCCGGCTTTTCAGGAAGTGCATTTACCAGGTCATCCAGCAAATCACCTGTACCACTACCGTTGATGCTCGCTATGGGATAAATTTTTTCAAATCCTAAAGAATAAAATTCAACTGCGTCTTCCCCTCTTTTTGCATTATCAACTTTATTTACAGCAAGAAATACGGGTTTGCTGGTGCGGTGCAAAAGTTTTGCAACAACCTCGTCCATTCCTGTCACACCGGATTCCACATCTACCATAAAAATAATGGCATCTGCTTCTTCAATGGCAAGTTCTACTTGTTTGTCAATTTCGGCTTCAAAAATATCATCACTTCCTCTCACATAGCCTCCGGTATCTATGAGTGAAAATTCTTTACCGTTCCAGTCACTTTTGCCATAGTTTCTATCGCGCGTCACACCACTCACCGCATCAACAATAGCCTCACGACGTTTAATCATTCGGTTAAAAAAGGTGGATTTCCCTACATTTGGTCTTCCGACAACAGCAACTATATTTGACATGACAAGTTTTTAATTTTTTGCAAAGGTAGTTGTTTTGTTGTTAGTTTTACAGCAACTTAGTATTTTAGGTACTTCTAAATAAATCCTTTATGGAAATTGAAAAACAAATTCAACTCAGGCCTCGTTTTGAAAAAATGGTAACTAAACCGGTTAACGCTATTAAAGAAAGTGCCGAAAGTTTGAAAAGTAGCAAAAAGCCCAGTTATATCATCAATCTTTTGGACGACCATATCTGGATTTACATTGGGAATGAAAATAAAAAAACATACTCACCACATCTCCATCTGGAGTTAGAAGCTCTGGAAAACGGCAATACTAAAGTGAAAGGCCTTTTTGGCCCGGAACCTGCACTCTGGACGATGTTTATGTTTCTACATTTTGTCGTAGCGGGAATCTTTATCATTTTTGGCGTGTTTGCTTATTCAAACTGGTCATTGGGGCAGCCTTCAGGGATACACATTACCATCATGCTATTGATGATCATTGCCTGGTTCAGTCTTTACTTCACAGCACGCAGCAACCGAAAAAAAGGAATGCCGCAAGCACACGAACTAGAGAAGGTGATGGAAGAAATGCTGGGGGACGGTTGACAGGGAAAATTCCAAATGTAAAAACGGTTTCGACTCTGCTCAACCTCCGTGAATCTCTATGTTACTTTATACTAAGATGAAGGGGTAATCAATCACACTTAAAAAGTAATTTGGAATTTGGCTGTTGGTATTTGGTGCTTGAATTTTGGTGCTTTGAAACTATTACTTACCTCTCACCACTATTAACTATGAATCATATCCAAACCGTCGTAACTGCCTGGCATCACTACGCCAGTTTTTATTGACTTTTACATACAGCTCCAGGTGCACTTGCTTGCCAAAAAATTTCTCCAGGTCTTTTCGAGCTTCTACTCCCACCCTTTTCAGTGCTTCCCCTTTGTGTCCGATGATAATTCCTTTTTGAGTGTCGCGTTCCACCATAATGACGGCACGCATCCTGATGATATTTTCTTCTTCAAAAAACTCTTCGGTATCTACCTCAACACTATACGGAATTTCTTTTTTGTAGTGCATCAGGATTTTTTCCCTGATGGTTTCGTTGACGAAAAAACGCTCCGGTTTATCGGTGAGTTGGTCTTTGGGGTAAAAAGGCGGTGATTCCGGGAGGAGTTCTATGATTTTGTCAAATACCTCCTTTACCTGAAAACCTTCCAGCGCTGAAATAGCAAAAATCTCAGCATTGGGCACTTTTTGAGCCCAGAGCTGCACCTGCTCTTCCAGTTGCTCCTGATTGGATTTGTCAATCTTGTTGATAAGCAACAGCACCGGAATTTTTGAGTGGATGATTTTATTGAAAAAATCTTCGTCTTTGAGTTCCTTTTCACCGATTTCCACCATATAAATCAGCACATCGGCATCTTCAAAGGCAGACTTCACAAACCCCATCATCGATTCCTGTAACTGATAAGCAGGTTTGATGATTCCGGGCGTGTCGCTTAGAATCATTTGGAAATCATCTCCATTTACAATACCAAGAATACGATGCCTTGTGGTTTGGGCCTTGCTGGTGATGATGGAGAGTTTTTCGCCCACAAAGGCATTCATCAGGGTGGATTTCCCCACATTGGGATTGCCTATAATGTTTACGAAACCGGCTTTGTGTTTTTGCATACCAAGAATTTGAACTGCAAAAGTACGGCTATTTTAGTTTCTTAAGTAATTTTTGTGCTTTAGGATATTCCTCGGCTTCCTCGGGAATGAGTCTTAAAATGGCTTCTGTTTCCTCATACTCTTTTTGTTTAAGTTTGCTTAAAGCAGCATACCATCTAGCTTGGTTTAAGTAAGCTGAAGGTTCTTTTAACAGGGAATCAAACAGGGCATCTGCTTCCGCGAAAGCGTTTTCTTCAACAAGGGATACAGCAAGAAATAACTGGATTTCACGATTTTCGGGCTCATTTTCCATCAAGGATTTAAAGAGCGGTATGGCTTTCTGATGGTTTTGGGTATTAAAGGCATTTTCGGCTTCGGCTGCCATTTCGTTTACTTCACCTCTCACGGCAAGACTTATCTGGGGATAATCTGCATAGTCGCTATATATCGGTGTCGTAAACCACTGCGAATAGAAAAATCCAACGACCACCACTATGGAAGCGGCAACAGCCAATTTCCACGGATGTAAAAGTTTTACTTTTTTAGCAGATGTTTTAGTACTGCCAGATTGGGCATTGCTAATTTTTGAAAGATTGGCTTTAAAAGCTTCCCGTTCGGTTTTATTTGAAAATTTATGGTCTAAAAATGCCGAAGTTTCTTTGTAAAGTTGAAAAGCTTCCCGAAAGGCTTTGTCTTCTTTCAACCTTTTTTCAAAGGTTTCACGTTCACTTTCAGAGAGGGAATGTGAGAGATAATCTTCAAATAAAATGTAGTCACGATCTTCCATCGCATTAAGTTTTTAAGTTTTGGTACACAGGAGACTCCTGTATCATTTTGGTTAATTTACCAATGCAGAGGGATTTCTTTTTTCGGGCGTAGCCATAGGTGACATTGAGTGCCTTGGCGACCTCCTCCATAGAATCCAGTTCAAAACTTTTGGTCAGCAATTCTTTACAAACATCTCCAATTTTTTGAAACATATGCTCATAAAGGCTTTGCCGGGTTGCAAAGGTTTCGGTTTCCAATACCGGTTCCTGCACGGGTTCATTAGCAGATACAATTTCTTCATTAATTGTTACCTCCTGCAGTGAAGATTTCTTTAAAATATTGAGCCACTTTCGTTTACACAGCAAAAAGAAATAAGCATCAAAAGGACAGGTGAGTTGTAAATTTTTAGTTTTTGCCTGGTCATAAATCACAAGAAGCACTTCCTGCACCAGATCCTCTGCCTGCTCTCTGTCACCACTGTTTTTACACACATACCCGATGACCTTAGGGGCAAACTTTTCATAGATTGCCCGAATAACAAAGGAGTTGTTTTGGGCAAGTCCGTCAATATATTTTTGGTCTTCGTGAATGTTGGATGCACTCATGGATTTGTATTTACCAAACGAAAGTACTAAAGATTTTTTATTCAGGAATACCTAATCCGCTTTAAAATAAGCAATCCCAATTCAAAAAATAATAAATTCAAAAAAATGGGTAACAAAAAGAAACCAAAATGTATCTAAAGGTGAAAACAAGGTAATCACATATTGAAAACCTGCTTTGTTTTGTTTGTTAGTGTCGAAAACCCCGTGCTTTGTTGGTCTATGGCGGGGTTTTCATTTTAAATGACAATCCATTGATTTTTTGTACATTTGATAAAGACCGGTTTTAAATAGAAATTCAATCATGAAAAAGAAGACTTCCTTTTTTCTCACCTTGCTTTTTATATTCACATCATTAAGTTGTGATAGGGAAACCTGTTGTGACGACCCGATAGAAGAAATAACCTTTACGCCACCTTCATCAGAAAGTTTCAATATATTGAGACAGCAAGCTCTTGAGCAAAACATTCAAAACGAAACTTTTATCGCTGAAGAAGGCATTGATTTCACATCCAGCAACGGCGCCCAACTGCAGATTTTCCCGGGCTGTTTAACCACTCTTGACGGTGAACTCATTCTCGACGAAGTGGAACTGGAATTTATTGAATTTTACAGTCGGTATGAAATGTTGGGCCCCAACAAACCCACCATGGGACGCATGCCGGACGGAAACAAGGCCATGTTACTGACCGGCGGTGCCTTTTACATTAATATTACACGAAATGGTGAGGACGTGCTCCCCGTTTGTGGTATTCAACTCATTGTTCCCACGTCTTTAACAGGCGGTCCGGATGAAGATATGACACTATGGACCGGAGTGATTGACGATAATGACAATCTCACCTGGGAGGCCAACCCCAACGGGGAAGCCTTTGTAGAAGGCGATAATTATTTTACGTTTTTTCAGGGTTTTGGCTGGACAAACATTGACCGCTTCTTTGACGACCCCCGGCCTAAAACCACCCTGCAGGTATTGGTAACCGAAGGCTATACCGCTCAAAATGCTTCTATATATCTTTCTTTTGACGGCGAAGAAACCGGCCTTGCCCATCTTGACACCTTCAATCCTGATACACATATGTTTTCAGAGCATTACGGACAACTACCCGTGGGACTAGAGGTGCATTTAATTTTTGTAACAGCGGAGGATAACCTGTGGCGCTATGCCATCAAGCCTGTCACCATAACTGAAAATGGGTTTGTTACCATCGCACATAGCGAAACACAAACGGCAACACTTGAAGAGTTACAAACACTTATTGCTGGCTTGCCGTAAAAAATTTACAAATAAGTTTTTATTAATTCCACTACCCTGCATACACTGCAGGGTATTTTTTTGAAAAAAAATAAAACTTAAGGGTAACAAATTTTAAACCCAGTTGATATAAGGATGTAAACAATAAAAATTTAAACCTTTAAAATTTAGAAATCATGAAAAATTTAAGAAACACATTCACACTTTTAGTAGCTACACTTTTTTTAATCACAAGCTGTAGCAAAGACGATGACGGCATAGAGCCAATTGAAGAAATTCCATTTACCCCTCCCACTGCAGCCGCTTTTAAAGGGCTTCAGGAAGATGCCTTCAACAGTTTAAAACAAAATGCCACTTTTAATGCAGAAGACGGAATTACTTTTGAATCTGCAGCCGGTGTCACTCTTGCTATTTGGGCGAATTGCCTCTCTTTGAACGGCGATCCGGTAACAGGAGCAGTTGAACTGGAATATGTAGAAGTCTTTGACCGTGGCAATATGCTCACCACCAATGCAACCACGGTGGGTAAAGACCAAAGCAATGATTTGGGACAACTTATCTCAGGTGGTGAATTTCATATCAAAGCATACCAAAACGGTGAAGAACTCACACTGGACTGTGGTATGATGATTAGCGTGCCTGCTGACCTAACAGGCGGTGAAGTACCCGGAATGGGTCCTTTTGTAGGCGAGATTGATGAAGATGATAATCTGGTATGGTTGCCGCAAAACACTGAATTTTGGATAGACCAGCAAAATGGAACGTCATACAATGCTTTTGTAGAAAACTTTGGATGGTTTAACTGTGATGTTTTTATTGCAGATCCCGATCCCAAAACCGAAATTCAAATCGCAGTCCCACAAGGCTTCGATAACAGCAACGCTTCTGTCTATCTGGCAAGAGTGGGTGAAAGTAGCAGTCTGGCTTTTCTTTACGGAGAGTTCCCCATAGGACTGGAAGCACACATCATTTTCTTATCAGAACACGAGGGCGATTTCAGATATGCCATACAAACCATCACCGTTGAGAACGGGCAACAAGTCACCTTTACACTGGAAGAAACTGCCATCGCTACTGTAGAAGAATTGACCCAAGTCATCAATAATTTACCTTAATATTCTATTTTAATTAGCCAATAAAAGTGATGGCAACCTGCGTTGTCATCACTTTTTTATATCTTTAATTCATCTAACCAAAAAAACAAAATGAAACTCAAGATCATTTTACTTCTTTTAGGTTTTTGTAGCTTTTCAATTTTAGCCCAGCAAACACCGGTAACAGATACCTTGGCACGCACGGCCACCTTTGGCTATGACATCTTGGGGAATCAAATTGATTTTTCACCGGAAACCCCGCCACTCATACAAATTGCAGGAGCTCCACAAGCCTATTACTCCTATTACTGGGAATTTGGTGATGGTCATTTCAGTAAAGAGAAAAACCCGCAACACGTCTATGAAAAGGAAGGTGATTATGAAGTGCAACTCTGGGCCACCAACCACTATGACAATGGCAAAACACCCGCCACAAGACCACAAAAAGTAAAAGTGGATAAAGTCACTCAAGATTACAAAACCTCAGCTTCGATGACAGATGATCTTGAGCTGCTGCGCAACCGTGAGCCCATCCCAGAAGAAGAAATCGTCGTGGTGATGCGGTATAAAAACCAAAAAGACTATATCACTTCAGGCAAACTCTATCTGTTTTACAACGAAAATCAATACAAAGCCAATAACTTTGAACTCACTGATACCCGAACCTATCACGGCGAAAAACAACGCCAAGACCTACTCTTTGCAACAACAGCAAAAACCGAAGAACCGGAAACCTTAATCGCTTCCGCGAAAAACGAAATCCTGCACCTCACCAAAAAATGGACTGACACCACAGAAAAAATCAACCTGCCCCTTACCCTGGAGGACTCACAAGAATATTATAGAGAGCACACCCTGTTGGAGTTTGACGGTATGGAGCCCGGTGAAGAACGCAACATCTTTTTTACTTTGCGCACCACCCCAGAGATGCTCAAAGATACCAGTGCTATCGTTACCGTAAGAAGCGTCTATGTGCCCGACGCCAATTTTGACAACCACAAAGTCAAGGAAATGGAAATGGAAATTGTCACTTCACACGACCCCAACAAAATGTCCTCCAATGCCACGGTAATGAACTACCGCCTGGTGCGTTTTAAAACCTTTAAGTTTAAAACCAAATTCCAGAATAACGGAGAAGGCCCCGCACGAACGATTAGACTGGAAACCGAAATCCCCGAAATGTTTGACAAAAGTACCATTGAAATCACAGACCTTTATCCGGAGTGCCCCATTTGCCCAAAAGAAGAAGTGATTTACAGCTGTATCGATACCACGTTTACTGATACCAAAGCCATATTTACATTCAAAAACATCTACCTGCCCGGCAGCGAACAAAAAAATGTCAAGGAATATGACTCCACCAAAGGTTTTGTCAAATACAACATCAAACTCGCTAAAGACTTTCATAAAAAGAAAACCCGCAGCCGCACAGCCATTTATTTTGACAAGAATGAACCCATCATCACTAATTATGCGACCACACGCTTTGTGCCCGGCATCTCCATTGGCGCCAAAGCCGGCTATATGATTACACCAGACTTGGATAATCACAGGGAATATTTTGTGGGCGCCACCATATCACCATACAAGTCCTATCGCGGCTATTTACAGGCAGAATTGATGATTTCGGCAAACTCTTTTGATGAATTGAATACTTTCACGGAAGAAACTACCACGGCCAATGGGTTTATAGAAACTTATGATATTGAGCAACTCAAAGAGCATCAAAACATTTCGTTATATCTGGTGCCTGCTTCTTACAGATATAACCTCAACAATTTTCTTGCAGTGGGCACAGGTGTCCAATTAAAACTAGATTTAAGCAGCGAGGTGTGTGAAAAAAATACAGGAGAATACAGCCTTTTTATTCCCTCTGAAGGGATCACATTCAGGGACGATACCAAAGATTTTACCACACTTGAAACCACCAATACAGGTTTTGACAATTTCCAGACAGGGGTGTTTGTGGGCTTTAATGCCGGCATTGCCCGCATTGGCCCCAGTGCCGGTGTTCGCTATGTCTATAACTTCAATGCACCCAACAGCCAGATACAGTTGTATGCCATCTGGAAATTTTAAAACGCAGCCCGGATGAAATTTCCAAAACTTCTTGGTATCCTGTTTATTCTGAGTCTTTCTCCGGGCTTTGGCCAATCGCTGGAAGACACCGTTTACAATGCCCTTGACGGTTTTATCAAAAACCCCACGTCCACTACCCTTCAGCAACTGGAAGAAAAAGAAGTTGCCTTTTCCACGCAAACACAAAAAGCTAATGAACATTTAGCATTGGTTATTCTAAATAGCAATATGGGCTATTACCACCGGCAGTTTGGGAATAACCAAAAAGCTATTCGTTCATATGAAAAAGCATGGAAACGCTTTCGCGAAAAGCAACTGGAGGGTTATGATATCATTGAATATTGTTTAAAACCTCTGGGCAACCTCTATACCATCATCGGAGATTTCTCCAATGCCGAAAACACCATAGTAAGGTATTTGGGGTTGGCAAAAAAACAAAAAAATACCGCTCAAATCATTGCCGGCATTATCAACCTCTCTGTGGTATATCACAACACCGGAAAGCACAATACGGCGATTGAATTGATTCGTGAGGGTCTTAACGTAAAAGGGATTTCCCCTCAACAGAAAACAGCTTTGGAGAACAATCTTGCCACAAACCTGATGGCCCTTGAAAGGTATGAAGAAGCACAATCCACCCTTGGTGAAAACCTAAACCAACAATATGACCTGCTTAAAGTGCGCAACGCTGCCCAACTGGCCGTGCGAAACAATGACTTTGAAACAGCATTAGCTTTACTGGAAAATGCAGAAAAGCAATTATTTGAAAGCAATCTATTAGCACGCGACATCGCCCGTTTTTATGTTGAAAAAGCAAAAGTGTATGCACTAAAAAAAGAGACTGATAAAGCCGTGGAAAACTATCAGGAAGCCCTGCGATTTTTGATTCCTAATGCCAACTCCTCAGAGATTCCGAGACAAGAGCTTCTTTATGCTGAAAATACTTTCTTAGCCATTTTTGACGGACTGGCGCTGTTGCAGGAAAATCGGCTTGAGGCGTTGCGCTATTATGACCTCAGTTTTTATGTTTCCGATTTGTTGCAAGAACAATATACAGCCCAGGAAGTCAAAATCATTCATCAGGCGGCTTTAAAAAGACGCACCGAAGCGTGTATTGAAATCCTTTATGAACATTATCAAAAAACCAAAGAGCGTAGTGTCTTAATCCGGGCATTTGGATACGCCGAAAAAAGCAAAGCAGCAGTCCTGCGCGATATGGTTTCCCAACGATCACTTTTAGATTCCTATCCTGATGACACCCTGCTCCAAAAAAGGGAAACGTTTTCCTCCCTTCTGGAACAAAAAATAAATGTGTTGATCAGGGAGCAATTGACTACTGCTGACTCTGAAAAACTTCGGGTGCTCAATGACACTTTAAGCACAATAAGTTTGGAACTCAAAAACCTTCAGTCTGCAATTGCACAAAAGTACCCGGATGCGCTTTCGAAAATTATCACTCTGGATTCATTACAATCCAAAGTAGAAGAAGACAACGCAGTACTGTTCTCCTACTTTTTTGGTAAAGAGGGTTTGTACCGCTTTGACATTTCAGATAAAGAGGTGAGCTTCCATAAATCTGTCGTTGATGAAAACCTCAGCCAAGAGATTTCCCAGTTTATCAATTATTTTGAAAACAGTTCTGCCATTACTAATGATGTTCTTGGATTTAAGGAACAGGCGCATTCGTTATACAAAAAAATTCTTCCGAAAAACCTTCCGAAAAACAAAAATCTCATTCTTATCCCTGATGGGTTGTTGCATTTTGTTCCTTTTGAAGCTTTGTTAACCGAACCCTCTCAAAGCACATCGTTTGCAAGCATGCCCTTTCTGGTCAAAAAAAACAGTGTGACTTACAATACCTCGGCTTCCTTGTACCACGACGCTAAAACACCAGATACAAAGAATTCGGTGTTAGGTATTTTTCCGGTATTTGAAGGCAGTTCACAACCGTTGACCTATTCACTGGACGAAGCTGAAAACCTGAACTCTTTGATGGACTCCCGGTTGTTGATGTATCAGGAAGCCAGTAAGGAAAATTTTATCGCTTTCGCGAAAGCGCATACCATATTGCATCTTTCCACCCACGCTCACAGTGGCAGTTTCACCATCCCTGCCGCTATGGAGTTTTATGATGACGTGATGCTTTTACAAGAGTTTTACAGCCTCAATTTGAATCCAAAGCTAGTTGTTTTGAGTGCCTGCGAGACGGGTATTGGTAAAATTCAAAGCGGTGAAGGTGCTATGAGCCTGGCACGTGGCTTTCAATATGCGGGCGCCCAAAACCTGCTCTTCAGCCTGTGGAAAGTCAATGACCGCTCAACTTCGCAACTCATGAATTCCTTTTACGGGCATTACAGCAAACAGCATTCAGCTTTTATGGCCAACCGGCATTCCAAGCTTGAGTATCTGGAAAACCCTGACATCTCCAATGCCAAAAAATCCCCTTATTACTGGAGCGGATTTGTTTATTATGGTGCTTTGGAAGAGGAACAAAAAAAATCGGCATATTCTATTTGGGCAATCGTGATATTTGGATTTCTTATCATCCTTTGGGTTATAATATATAGTCATTTTAAAAGAAAAAATAACAGAGTCAAAAAAAAGAAGTAGCTTTGCCCCCGATATCATCGTTTTTAATTGAAACGAGAGATTGATGTCACTACTCTTTTTCTTACCTAAGTTTCGGAATCACCCTCCAAATCACATTTAAAGTTTAAGCAGTACAAAAAAGAATTCCTGTCACAAAGACCGAGACAGTGAGCCTTTTTCAATTTATTCGGTCTTAAACTATATTACAATGACATTTGAAAATTTAAATTTAATAGCCCCCATCCTCGAGGCTTTAAAAACGGAAGGATACACAACACCCACACCCATACAGGCACAAACCATTCCTCTTGCTCTTCAAGGCAAAGATGTTTTAGGCTGTGCTCAAACCGGAACCGGAAAAACCGCTGCCTTTGCCATCCCCATCATTCAATTGATGAGTCAGGATCGTGGGCACCATAGCGGAAAACGACCCATCAGAGCTTTAATTTTAACCCCCACAAGAGAACTCGCCATACAAATTGCCGAAAGTTTCGAAAACTATGGGGCAAAAACCAATCTAAAATATGAAGTGATTTTTGGTGGCGTAAGTCAAAACAGTCAGGTGAGATCATTAAAATCAGGTATTGATGTTTTAATTGCTACACCGGGACGACTGCTGGATTTAATCAGTCAGAAGTTTGTTCAGTTAAACCAACTGCAGTTTTTCGTTTTGGACGAGGCAGACCGTATGCTGGATATGGGCTTTTTAAATGATGTAAAGAAAATCATCACCAAGATTCCGCAGAAAAGACAATCCTTGTTTTTTTCAGCAACCATGCCGGACCCTATCGTGAAACTGGCCAACACCATTCTTGTGAATCCTTCCAAAGTGGAAGTTACACCGGTTTCCAGCACCGCAAACACGATCAATCAGGCAGTGTATTTTGTGGACAAGGAAAATAAAAAGCACTTATTGAAAGAAGTGCTTTCAGATAAAAACATTGACAGGGCACTTGTTTTTACGCGCACCAAACACGGTGCAGACAAGGTCGTAAAAGACCTGGTCAAAGCCGGAATAAAATCACAGGCCATTCACGGTAACAAATCCCAGAACGCACGTCAGCGTGCATTGAATAGCTTTAAAATTAAAGAAACCCGTGTGCTGGTAGCAACCGATATTGCTGCCCGAGGCATTGATATAGATGACCTCACACACGTGATTAACTATGAACTTCCCAACATTCCTGAATCTTATGTGCATCGCATTGGAAGAACAGGAAGGGCAGGGTCTGATGGGATTGCCATCGCCTTTTGTGATGCTGAAGAAAAAGCGTATTTAAAAGACATCCAAAAACTGATTGGAAAACAAATTCCTGTTTTGGAAAATGACAATTTTCCCTTGGTGAATCACCACGTGGAAAAAACACCACAACGTCAGCAGCGTTCAAGAGGGGCAGGACAACGCAATAGTTCAAGAAGGAAATAATAATTTCAGAGATAAAATAAATTTTAAAAACCGGAATCATTAAATAATATTCCGGCTTTTATTTTTGTTTGTCTTGGCTCCCATTATTTTGCAACTAAACTAATATATTATGTGTGCAATTATTAACTTTTTTTATAAATTAGTTTAACTCACTTTGTTTACTTTTTAATAATTTTATAAATAGACATCTTGCCCTGTGACTCTATATGTACAAAATAAACGCCAGACTTCAGCATTTCTAAATTCAGCTTTGCATTTACTTTCTCAAGATTGGTCACTAAAACAATACTTCCTTTAATATCATATATTACAATTTCATCCATTTGATTTGTTGCTTCTATATTTAGAATATCAGATACAGGATTAGGGTACAGTGAAATTTCTGTGAAATTATTAGATTCATTACTAAGGTTTGTATTTACCCCAAAAATTGACTCATAAACGTTGCCGCCAAAATTCACTTGCAGGGTATAAACTCCATCAGGCCAGGAACCATTGACGCTTAATGGCCATAACGCATGTGCAGTTGCATAGTCCTGCCCCCAGTTTTGAGCCCAATCCCAATTTGCAAAAACTTGATTATCTGGATCAAGTATTGTAAAGGAGGTGACTGCACCTTCTTGAATATCACGATAAAACACACGTATAAATAAATCATCACCATGAAAAAAATCAAGTGCCTCATAGGTGTTTTCTATTTCCGGGCAAGCCTCATCAAACTGATTTGTTTTATGTGTGGAAAGCCTATTTATTCCGGGCACAAAATAATCTTGTTGACTCAGCCACCAGCTATTGGGGTTCATTGTATTACAAGTACCTTCATAAGGATCAATTAAATTTTCATTATTGTCATAAACTTCAAAATGCAAATGAGGCCAGTCACTACTTCCTGAACTTCCGGCGGCACCAAGATACTCTCCTGCTACTACAGATTCTCCAATGTTCTTGGAAGTGATTGCACCATTTTTAAAATGCCAGTACCAGGTTTGTGAGCCATCTGCATGCTCTAATACGACTCCGTTCCAGTTGGGATTTCCATTGTTAGCGCAATTTAAATCAAAATTACCATCTCGTTTGTCAACTATGATTCCATCTGCAGCAGCAATAATTTCCATAATTTCTTCATCCATACTTTTCCAGGGGTAAGGCCAAAGAATATAATCTGTACCCTTATGATTTCCCGATCCCCAATCATAAGTGCGTGCGCCACAATTGTAATCCAAAAGATTGTTGTTTGGAGTAAGGTTATGATCTACCTGAAAATTTAAAGTATAGTAACCATATTCGTCAAAGCCATCTTTGGCTTTTATTGGCAAAACAAACAAAGGGTGACCGCCACTTCTATTTGTACTGAAAGCATCAGGATAATTTAAAAGAATATTCTCTTTATTTGCAGCAATATTTTGTCTCACTTCTAATCTGGTTTCATCTGAAATGCACTCATGAGAGCTTAGAATAACTGGATGGAAATAACTTGTGGAGGGAATTTGACCCTCAAAGTGATTAATGTCTTTATGAGGAATTTCCAGTGCTGATTCCTGACTTTGAACATTTAAAAATAATAAGCCGATTGATAGTGTTAATAATAGTAATTTTTTCATTGGTTTATATCTTATAAGGTTTATATCATCTCATCGAAAAAAAAATGAAATGTCATCACAAAAAAACTACGATTAAATTTCTAATTATTTTTCACTGACATTTATCATTCAGAAAACGCTTAAAAAAACCTATTTTTGGAGATATCAAACCAAAATAATGATTCTATGACCGATTTAGACATTGCCAAAAAAGCTACACCACTTCACATCACAGAAATTGCGAAAAAACTGGGTATCCAATCTGATAAGATGGAGCTTTATGGAAAACACAAGGCTAAATTGCCCCTTTCCCTTATTGACAAATCGAAATCAGACCAAAGTAATTTAATTTTGGTCTCTGCTATTTCACCCACACCTGCCGGTGAAGGAAAAACGACTATTTCCATAGGCCTTTCTGAAGGACTCAATCAAATTGGCAAAAAAACAACCGTTGTTTTAAGAGAGCCTTCTTTAGGACCAGTTTTTGGAATTAAAGGTGGCGCAACAGGCGGCGGCTATGCACAGGTAATCCCTATGGAAGATATCAATTTGCATTTTACAGGAGATTTTTCAGCCATAGAAAAAGCACACAATTTACTTGCTGCTTTAATTGACAACAACATTCAAAGTAAAACAAACACATTGGGAATTGACGCACGCACCGTTGCCTGGAAACGCGTGATGGACGTCAACGATCGTTCGTTAAGAAATATTATTATTGGTTTGGGTGGTACCGGTTCAGGTATTCCACGCGAATCAGGTTTTGACATCACCGCTGCCTCAGAAATAATGGCTATACTCTGCCTTTCAAACAATTTGACTGATTTAAAAAAACGCTTAGGCAATATTTTTGTTGGCTTTACTATTGATAAGAAACCCATTTATGCACGTGATCTAAAAGCTGAAGGCGCCATGACCGTATTACTTAAAGATGCGATAAAACCTAATTTGGTGCAAACACTTGAAGGAAATCCCGCCATTATTCACGGTGGCCCATTTGCCAACATCGCACAAGGAACCAATACGGTAATTGCTACAAAAATGGGAATGAGTTTATCTGATTATACTGTTACCGAAGCCGGTTTTGGAGCAGACCTTGGTGCAGAAAAGTTTTTAGATATCAAATGTCAAAGTGCCGGTCTAAAACCAAAAGTTGTAGTACTTACAGCTACCATCAGAGCCTTAAAATACCATGGGGGAGTCACTCTTGATGATTTAAAAACACCCAATGTAACTGCTCTCAAAAAGGGCTTGCCTAATCTGGAAAAACACCTTGAAAACATTCTTCAGTTTCAATTAACGCCGGTTATTGCTATCAATAAATTTATCACAGACAGTGATGAAGAAATTGAAGCTATCAAAGCATTTGCAAAATCTAAAGGGGTTCGTGTTGCCCTGGCAGAAGTTTGGGCTAAAGGCGGGAAAGGGGCTATCGAATTGGCCAAGGAGGTTGTCGCTGCTGTTGAAGAAAACAAGTCAAACTTTACCCCGCTTTACAATTGGGAATCTAATGTACAATCAAAAATTGAAACCATCGCCACAAAAATTTATGGAGCGGCCAAAGTAGAATATGCTTCAAGAGCGAAGCTTGATCTAAAGAAAATTTCAAATCTTGGGCTTGATCATCTTCCGGTGTGTATAGCAAAAACACAGAAATCGCTTTCAGACAACCCGGCCTTATTAGGAAGACCCACAGGGTTTACAATTACAGTCAGAGAAATCGAAATAGCTGCCGGCGCCGGATTCTTAGTTCCAATAACAGGAGATATGATGCGTATGCCCGGATTGCCTGCCCACCCGGCTTCCGAAAATATTGATATTGATGAAAATGGAACAATTACGGGATTATTCTAAATCGATTTCCATTTTTAACTTCAAACCATAAACAGATGTCGTTTTAAAATTTGTGTATGACACTTGTCATAGTTTTTTATAAATCAGTCTTTTAACTTAACCCTTTATTTATTTCAAAAAAGGGTTTATGGGAACTTTAAACGTAACACAACTTACAAAAAAGAAGGAAACAGCAAATTATGTTAATCAACTCATCAAAGACGTTGAGGCTTTAGAAAAGATGATTTCCGCTGATTTAATTGAGAAAGCACCCATAAGAATTGGTGCTGAGCAGGAATTTTGTTTAGTCAATGAAAACTTTTTACCCGCTCAAAATGCGCTCACTATTCTGGAAAGAATCAATGACCCCCATTTTACAACTGAGATTGCAAAATTTAATCTCGAAATCAACCTGGATCCTCTTGAATTATCCGGCAATTGTTTTTCTCAACTTCAAGCAGATACTGAACGGCTTTTAAAGAAGGCCAAAACAGTTGCTGAAAAACTAAAAAGTAAAATAATATTGACCGGGATTCTACCCACTCTCTCATTGGACGATATTCATCTTGAAAATATGACGCCAATGCAACGTTATTATGTATTAAATGAAGCGATAACAGCATCAAGGAAACAGCATTTTAACATTCATATAAAAGGAGTGGATGAACTCAATATTCTTCACGACTCCGTTTTACTTGAGGCTTGTAATACAAGTTTTCAGGTTCACCTTCAAATAAACCCTGATGAATTTGTAGCTCAATACAATTGGGCACAAGCTATATCTGGACCTGTATTGAGTGCCTGTTGCAACTCCCCTCTTTTGTTTGGAAAAGAATTATGGAATGAAACACGCATTGCCTTATTTACCCAAAGTGTTGATACACGAACCAATACCTTTACACTCAACGAAAGCCCATCAAGGGTAAGTTTTGGAAACAAATGGGAAACAGGCTCAATAACAGATATTTTTAAAGACAATATCTCCAGGTTTAAAAGTTTGGTCACTTCAGATTTTAAAGGTTCCAGTCTCGAAACACTTGAAAATGGTGAAATTCCAAAGTTAAAAGCTCTGAACTTACACAACGGAACTGTTTATAAATGGAACAGAGTATGTTATGGTGTGGGCGGAGGAAAACCTCATTTGCGTATAGAAAACCGGTATATTTCATCTGGACCTACAGTAGTAGACGAAATAGCAAACAGTGCTTTTTGGATTGGGGTTATGGTAGGAAAACCAGAAGACTATAAAAATATTCATGAAAAAATGAATTTTAAAGATGTAAAAGCCAATTTTTTTAGTGCTGCGCGGTATGGTTTGGCAACTCAGTTCAGCTGGATGGGAAAAATGATTCCCGCCCAACAATTGATTCTCAATGAATTGATTCCAATGGCAAAAAATGGTTTGTCAAAAATGGGGGTCAATCAAAGTGATATCAACCACTATATGAAGATTATTAGTGATCGAGTACAAACCAAAAACGGAAGCCAATGGACTACCCAAAGTTATCGCAATTTACTGGAAATAAAAAAACCGGTTGAAGCTGCTCAAGTGCTCACAGCACAAATGTATTTAAGGCAAGAAAGTGGAATACCCGTTGCTCAATGGGAAGCAGTTGACCCCAAAGCACATTCAACATTTCACATAAAAAAACAAGTGAAACACCTTATGAGTACCGATATTTATTCTGTAGATGAAAAAGACAGTATTGAATTGGTTTTGCATATTATGAAATGGAAAAACATTCATCACATGCCGGTGGTAACTTACGATCGCACGCTGATGGGATTACTTACTTGGGAAGATGTAGAAAACCATTTGGAGGATAAAGGCAATGCTTTAAAGTCTGTAAAATCTCTTTTAAAAGAAAAATTAATAACAATCACCAGTAACCAAACTGAAAATCAAGCACGTCAACTTATGAGAAAACATAAAATAAATTGTTTACCGGTATTAAAAGGTGAAAAACTGATTGGATTAGTAACTTCAAATGATTTAAAATTATAAATGAAAACGCAGCTCCAAACCAAAATAGTAAATAAGAACGAAAGAATAATTATTCAATTTGAAAATGAGAAAACAGGACCTACTGTTGTTTTTTTTGGGGGAGTTCATGGCAATGAAAAAGCTGGTTTAAAGGCTTTCCAAATGCTTAAAAAAATTATTTTGTCTCAAAGAGAATTTCTTAAAGGAAATGTTTATGCTATTGTAGGAAATCTAAAGGGAGTAGCACAAAATAAACGATTCATAGATGAAGATTTAAACAGAATGTTTACAAAAAAATCTGTTTTTTCAATTATCCAAAACAAAAATCAACAACTAAATAGTGAGCAAGAAGAGCAAAAAGAATTATTGAACTGCATCCATACCATTTTAGAAAAAAACAAAGGTCCGTTTTATTTTATTGATTTTCATACCACCTCAAGTAAAACACTTCCCTTCATCACAATAAACGATGCAATGATAAACCGACGATTTGCAAAGTGCTTTCCTGTACCTGTCGTATTAGGTATTGAAGAGTATCTTGAAGGGCCTTTGTTAAGTTATATCAACCAATTGGGTTATGTTTCACTAGGTTTTGAATCAGGTCAACACGAGGAAGTAGAGGCTATAAAAAATGCTTATGCTTTTTGCTGTTTGTCACTTGTTTTTAGTGGTGTCATAGATCAAAAACACTTAAGCAGTTTTAATAAACACTATCATATTTTAAAAAAGAACAATGGAGGTATTGAAAAAACCTTTGAGGTGATTTACAGATATTCTATCAAAGAAAATGAACTATTTAAAATGCTTCCCAATTTCAAAAGTTTTCAAAACATAAAAAAAGGTGCTGTTTTGGCACTTTCAGGTGGTCAAAATATTAAATCCCCATCTCGTGGTAAGTTATTTATGCCTCTTTATCAAACACAAGGTAGAGACGGTTTTTTCATTATAAAAAACATTCCTAAATTATTTTTAAAGCTTTCTGCTATTTTACGAAAACTAAAAGTTGAAAATCTATTAGTTTGTCTCCCGGGGATTGCTCGTGATGAAAACGACCCGGAAATACTCACAGTTAATTTAACGATTGCCCGGTTTCTTGCTAAACCTATCTTCCACTTGTTGGGGTATCGAAGCAGAACAATCAATCAACATCGACTTTTGTTATACAACCGTGAACGTGTGGCAAAAACAGCTTCTTATTCTCATACACATTGGAACAAATAGATAAATTATTATTTGTCATCAAAGAAATGGTAAGATACATTGCAGAAATAGAAATCTGTTGTATATTTGCAGTCCGAAAAGGAAAGATGGTCAATGTATGGTTGACAATAAAACATTTTATCTTTTTAAACCCATATCGCGGGATAGAGCAGTAGGTAGCTCGTCGGGCTCATATCCGCCAAAGGCGGACACAGGTTCGAGTGAAAAGGTAATAAAATATTGAAAATATACATCGCGGGATAGAGCAGTAGGTAGCTCGTCGGGCTCATAACCCGAAGGTCACAGGTTCGAGTCCTGTTCCCGCTACTAAGAAAGAGAACCATTTTGGTTCTCTTTTTTTATTGCTCCAGATTTGAAACTTCAAATTGAGTCAATTCACCATCCTGAAAACCAACTGAAAGTTCAATCGGGTTACAACACACTTCACAATCTTCAACATAGGATTGTTTTGCTACAGACGAATCCAGCAGCATCGAAATTTCCTCCCAACAATAAGGGCATTGAAATAAGTGTTCAAACATAACTAAAAATCTACATCCAGCAATTTCCCGGTGAGTTGTAAGAGTTCTAATTCAGCTAACTTGGCTTCATATTTTGCCAGATTTTTGTTAGTTTGGGCATTGAGCAGATTGATTTGGGCTTGTCTCAATTCCAGAGAGCTTATTTGCCCCAGTTTATAACGTTCATTTGAGCGTTCAAAATTTCCTTTGGCTGTTTCTACATTTTGCTGTTGAAGTTTATATATTTTCTTTCGGTTTTCATAATTACCCCGGGCATTGGCAATGGTGCGTTTCACTTCAAGAGTTATTTGTTGTTTTATCAAATTTTGGTTTTCAAATCGTATTCTGGCATTTTTAGAATTCACAATATTGCTTCCGCCATCAAAGAGATTCCATGTGAGATTGATGCCGGCATTGAAACCTGTTGAAGTGTTTGAAGCCAAAAAGTTTGTAGCCGGAAAATTTCCTTCATTCCATCCATAGGAACCGGTTAAGCCCAATGAAGGTAAGAATACAGAATTGCTGGCTTTTCGGGCATAGTCGCTTATTAAAATGTTTTGATTTGCTTGTAACAGAGTTACATTATTTGCTTGGGCTTCAGAAATATAAGTTTCCATAGCCAGTAAATTCACAAAAGTGACAACTGTATCAATTTCAAAATTGCGATCCAAATCATTGTTTAAAACAACATTCAAATCGCGTTTAGCATTTAATAATGCCTGCCTGGTATTCATCACATTGACACTGTCTGTTGTGATGTCAACTTTTGCATTCAGCACTTCGAGACGCGTGTTTTGACCAAATTCAAACTGGTATTCGGCTCGTGTGAGACGTTCCTTAGTGTTTTCAAGTGTTTCTTGTAAAACACTCAGGTTTTCTGTCAATCTTGCTACTTCAAAGTAAACCGAAAAAAGTTGCAGTATCGTAATTTCAATACTTTCACGAGCTTCGAGTTCACTCAAGTTATACTGCTCCTTCAAGCTTTTGTAGTTATAATGCCTTCCCAAGCCGTCAAAAAGTAAAAAATTGAGGTTTAATGATGCATTATATCGATCTGTTTCTGCTCCTATTACTTCACTTGATGTCCCATCCTGAAAAGTGGCCGTTTGATCTTCGATGGCATATTGACCTCCGGCAACTCCGGTTAAAGAAGGTAAATAACCCGAATTTAATAAACCTGAATTGTTTTTGGCAACCAAAACTTCATTATTGGCTATTTGAATACCAAAATTATTCTCTAATGTCAACCTGATTGCTTCCTCTTTTGTGAGTAATTCCTGAGCATTTAGTTGAAAACTAAAACAGCAAAACAGTCCGAAAAACAGGTATTTATTTGTCATATTCCTCATCTATTTCCTTTTCTTTTATAGCGCGTTCAACATCTTCTTTATTGACTTTTTTTCCGGTTGCCAGCCAGATCGTTCCTGTCTTTATTTTGTTGTTTATGGTTAAAAACAAAGGAAGCAAAAAGAGGGTCAAAACAGTCGCAATTCCAATTCCGTAAGCGATAGAAATTGCCATAGGTTTTAAAAACTGTGCTTGTCTGCTTTTTTCAAATATAAGTGGAGCCAATCCTGCAATGGTGGTTAAAGAGGTTAAAAATATCGCTCTAAATCTGGATCTTCCCGCTTCATACAATGCTTTATCAAAAGGCAGGCCTTCTTTTAAAAAGGTATTGAATTTTGTAATTAACACCAGCCCGTCATTCACCATAATACCAATAAGCGCAATAATTCCCATAGCAGACAACATATTTACAGGAAAGCCATGAATCCAATGCCCCCAGGCAACGCCTATGACACTAAATGGAATTAGCATTAAAAGCAACAATGGCTGACTGTAACTCCTAAAGGTAAAAGCGATGGTTGCATAAATTAAAAACAGGATAATAGGAATTATGGCTGAAGCCGAATTAGAAAGCTTTTGAGCTTCTCTGTTTTGACCTTCATAAGATACTGAAACAGTGGTGTATTTAGCCAGAATTTCAGGAATAATACCTTGTTGTATTTCAAAAAGAATATCTGTGGCGCTGTCATTGGGGTTTTCCAAATCGGCATTCACCTGAATTTCTCTCTTTCCGTCTAGGTGGCGAATGGATTCATCACCTCGTTCTATGGTGTATGTTGCTATTTCGCCAAAAGGCACACGTTCACCCGAAGGCTTAATAATGCGCATTGCATTCAAATCGTTGATTGAGGACCTGCCCTCACGGTCATAACGAACCCATACCCTAACCTCATCCTGTCCTCTTTGGAAGCGTTGCGCCTGAGCACCAAAAAAACCGGCTCTTATTTGCTGCATCACTTCGTTGAGCGTAAGCCCCAAAGCATAAGCAGTTTGTTTGAGTTCTACTCTAATTTCTTTAATACCCTGTGGGTCTGTATCTGTTACATCCTTAAGTCTGGAATCATTTTCAAAATGTGCTTTGAGCTCTTCTTTTGCTGCTTTTAGTTGTTGAGTATTGTTTCCAAGAAAAGCTACAGAAACCGGTGTTCCTCCAAATGTTCCACCGGAACCAAATGTGAGTTGTTCCACACCATAAACAGGGCCCACAGCATCACGAATGGCTGCGGTGATTTCGGGGGAAGAAAAATCACGATCTTCTCCCGGAAGTAAATTGATATTTAAAGATGCTTTGTTGTTTCCGGGGCCCACTCGTTTAATAATGTTTTGAATGACTTGCAAATTACCCGTTTGCTTTTCAGTAAATTCTTCATTGACTTCCCAGGCTTTGGCCTCGACAAAAGATATAATAGAATCTGTTGTTGCCGGATTGACTCCTTCACTCATCAATAGATCTATAGAAACCCTGTCACTGGCAATACTTGGGAAAATAGTAACCCGTATTATGCCACCCATTATGGAAGCTACCGTTAACATCAATACTGAAACGATAATTGCAAGTGATAAAAAATTATTTTTTAATACAAAAGCCAGCACGGGGCTGTATAATTTATCTCTCAGAAATCGCATACTTTTATCACCCAATTTATTGAGAATGCGCAATTTTGCAAAAATTTTGTCTATCCCCTTTTTTTCTTGCTGTGCTTTTTCTCCATTGCGCACCAATGCTTTTGAATGTGCGATGTGGGCAGGCAGGATTATAAATGCTTCTACCAGAGAAATAATAAGAGTCAAAATCACTACAACCGAAACCTCTGCATAAAATTTTCCGATGCGACTATCCAAAAACTGAAATGTCAAAAAAGCCAATACGGTGGTTATTATAGCCGACAGTATGGGAGGCACCACTTCCATCGTTCCGTCAACGGCAGCTCTTATGGGACCTTTCCCTTTTTCATAATGCTGGTATATATTTTCTGAAATTACAATCCCGTCATCAACAAGAATACCAATCACAATAATCATCCCAAATAAAGATAGAATATTAATGGTTATTCCAAAAAACGGAGCCAGCATAAACATACCAAAAAATGCAATGGGCAATCCAAATGCAACCCAAAAAGCGACGCGGGTGTTGAGAAAAAAGGAAAGAAAAATCAAAACAAGTAAAATTCCCATGCCCCCATTTTCTATCAATATTTGTGTGCGTTGCCTCAAGGATATGGAAGAATCGTTTACTACATCGAGCCTTACATTGCTGTTTTTAGCATTAAAATCTTCAATGTATTTATTTACATTTTCAGCAGAAGAGAGCAAATCTTCATTATTGGTATTGCTTACATTGATATTGACAGATAGGTTTCCATTGAAATAAGAAGCATTGGGAGTTTCAGCAAATCGATCTCTTACAGAAGCCAGGTCTTTTAGTCGAACCATCGCTCCACCTTCATCTGCCCTAACAACAATATTATCAATTTCCTCTGCATAATACCCTCTGTTATTGGCTCTAATGAGGTAATCTTCCACATTTGTTTTTATGGTTCCTCCTGTAGTAAAAATATTGGCTCCTCTTACTGCATTGGCAACTTCCTGAAATGAAATATTATATGCTAAAAGATCATTTTCTCTAACGGCGATTTCAATTTCTTCAGCAGGGTAACCGGTAATATCAATTTGAGAAATACCTGGAATTGTTCTCAGTTCGTTTTCAATTTGCCGGGCAATTTGTTTTAAGGTAGCCAGAGGCACATTTTCCCCACTAACTGCAAACTGTATGGTTTCCCTTATGGGAATTTGTTTTGAAACCACGAGCGGCTCCATATCTGCCGGAAATGTGGGAACACGGTCAACAGCGTTTTTGACTTCCGCAAGAATAACATCAATGTTTTCGCCGCGTTCAATTTCGACTGTAATAGAACCACCACTCTCTCTTGCAGTAGAAGTGACGCGAGAAATGCCTTCTAGCCCTTTTAAATTATCTTCAATTTTTATAACAATACCCTCTTCAATTTCCTGGGGAGAAGCCGCCGGGTAGTTGATATTGATATTGATAATCTCTGAATCTACTAAAGGAAAAAAAGAGGATTTGAGGCTGCTAATTCCGAAGATTCCAAAAATGACAAACGCAAAAATAATCACATTTACAGCCACGCTGTATTTAATAAAATATTCAATTACCTTGCGCATAAACTTGGTTTTGATTGCCCTTTATTGCTTCTTTTTAATTGATAATAACAGGTTGGCCGGCAAATGCCCCGGGCAGGACCTCTCTGAGAATGATTGTACCATCCGGAATTCCTTTTACTACGACTTCACGCTCTGTTATATATATTAAATCAATATCGAGTAAATTGAGTTTGTTCTCTTCAACAATGTAAATTTGAGATTCATTGATCAACAGCTTTCTTTGAATCTTATATGCATTTTGCTCTTCTCGGGCATCTAAGTTTGCTTCCAGAAACATACCTTCTCGTAAGTTTTCTCCTTTCACCTCTACAAAGGCATTAACCGTTTGTGTGTTTGGATCTATTCTAGCATTGATTCTGCTTATGACACCTTCAAATTCTCTGGTTTTATCTAGTGTGTAAAGTGTAACTTTTCTTCCGGTTTCCAAAAAATCTACAAAATTTCTAGAAACTGCCACTTCCATCTCATAAACCGAAGGGTTGATATATTCACCCAATTTTTGCCCGGGCCTCACCAAACTTCCTTTGTTGACTAAAGCTTCAGTGAGGATTCCGGTAAACGGAGCTCTAATATTAAATTTACCCAGTCGTTCTTCCATTCTTTTGATTTCAAAAAAGGTGGAAGTGATATTTCTTCCGGTGATGAAATATCTTTCTTGTTCAGAAGAAGGTTCCGGTAAGGGTGAAACTGTTTTATTGATGTCAAAGTTGGAAAGATAGGTTTGCCATTTTGAGAAAGAATCGGGATAATCAAGCCTCAAATCGGGCATTATTGAAGTAATTAAATTATATAAATTACTGCGAGCCGACCGAACAGACGCTGCATATTCAGAAGAATTTATTTGCAGCAAAAGTTCACCTTGATTGAATTTTTGCCCGGGTCTGAAATCTCTGGAACTTGCTGAAAACAAGCCCTCCACTTCAGAAAACAATTCTAGACGGTCTTTTGCAGAAAGGGTTCCTGTGGCAGGAACAACAATGGGAATTGTAGTATTGGTTACCGTATCTACAAACACCACTTTTTCAAGTTTTTCAACTGCCGGATTTTGTTTTTTCTCAACGTTTGCGATGCTTCGAGCCCAGAAGAAAGCAATTAATAAAATGAGCCCCCCCAGGACAATAAGGATAATTTTGCGCATGTATGTGTCTAATAAGTTAGATAGTTTACAAATCTATCTCATTGTTATGGTAATCATGGTTAAGGGTTTCTTAAAAAACAAACCAAATTAAATCCTTTCTAATGATTCTTGAACATTTTCCCAATCCCTCATCATTTTTTCCAATTCAGATTTTTTCCTTTCGTAATTCTTAAAAAATTCCGGTTTGGAAGTTGTTTCTTCATATTTTAAAGCCAGTTCATTATCCATTTCAGCGATTTCATTTTCCAGCTTTTGAATCATTGATTCAATGTTACTCAACTTATTTTTAAGTGTTTTTTCCTTCTTTTGGTCGTTATACTCTTGTTTGTTTGTATTGCTTTTGGGAGTTTTCTTTTCTTTTGTCATTAGCTCTGCTTCACGCATGGAAGAAATCTTGCGCTGCTCAAGGTAAAAATCAATATCACCCAGATACTCTTTAATTTTTCTGTCTTTAAATTCATATACTTTATCACACAATCCTTGTAAAAAATCCCTATCGTGAGAAACAAGAATAAGGGTTCCTTCAAAACTTTTGAGTGATTCTTTTAAAACATTTTTTGATTTGATATCGAGGTGGTTTGTGGGCTCATCCATTACCAACACATTGAGTGGTTGGAGTAACAGTTTGGCTAAAGCCAAACGATTGCGCTCTCCACCGGAAAGCACTTTTACAAACTTATCTACTTCCTCTCCTCTGAAAAGAAATGAGCCAAGAATATCCCTTACTTTACTTCTGTTGGTTTCATTTGCTGCATTAATCATTGTGTCAAGCACGGTGATATTTCCATCCAAATAATCTGCTTGATTTTGAGCAAAATAGCCAATTTGCACATTATGACCCAGCTTTACAGTACCCTGATGGGAAATTTCGCCAACAATAATCTTTGCCAGTGTTGATTTTCCCTGTCCATTTTGCCCCACAAAAGCTGTTTTAACGCCACGCTCAATCATCATACTTACATTATCTAAAACGTGGTTTGGCCCATAACTTTTTGAAATGTGTTGCATCTCAATGACCACTTTTCCCGGTTGCACCGAAATGGGAAACCGCACATTCATCACAGCGTTGTCATCTTCATCAACCTCAATGCGATCTACTTTATCCAGCTTTTTAATGAGGGATTGTGCCATCGAAGCCTTTGAAGCTTTTGCCCTGAATTTTTCAATAAGTCTTTCAGTTTGCTGAATTTGTTTCTCTTGATTTTTTTGGGAAGCAAGCTGTTGCTCTCGAAGTTCCTGTCTCAGAACTAAATATTTTGAATAGGGTTTGTTATAATCATAAATGCGACCCAGTGAAATCTCAATGGTGCGATTGGTCACGTTATCGAGAAACATCTTGTCGTGAGAAACGATGACAACAGCTCCTGCATAATTGTTCAAAAAGCTTTCAAGCCATATGATTGATTCGATATCGAGGTGGTTTGTGGGTTCATCGAGCAATAAAATATCATTGCTTTGCAAAAGGAGTTTGGCAAGCTCGATGCGCATTCGCCATCCACCTGAGAATTCTTCGGTCTTTTTATCAAACTCTTCCCGTTTAAAGCCCAATCCCTGAAGTATTTTTTCAGTATCTCCCTGATAGTTGTAACCTCCTAAAATTTCATAGTGATGTGTTAAATCACTAATTGCCACCATTAAATCGTGATAGGCATCAGACTCATAATCGGTTCGGGTTGTGAGTTGGTGGTTTATTGCATCCATCTTGGCTTCTGTCGCTTTTATTTCCTCAAAGGCTTGATAAGCTTCCTCAAGAACAGTTCTACCTTGAACAAAGTCTATATCCTGCCTTAAAAAACCAATTTTGATTTCTTTATCTGAAGCAATCGTCCCCGTATCTGATGCCAGGTCTTTGGCCAAAATTTTGAGTAGTGTCGATTTTCCGGCACCATTTTTTCCAACCAAACCCACGCGATCACCCGCCTTAAGCTGAAATGAAATTTCCTCAAAAAGATTTTCTCCCTGAAATGCAACCGATAAATTAGAAACGTTGAGCATAATGTAACCTATGTAACAAATTATCGTGCAAAGATGCTTAATTTTGTAGTCTTAAAAAAATAGAATTTTCTATGTTAAAAGGCACAAAGTTATATAGTATTTTTACGGGTTCTTGTCCGGTTTGTCAAAGTGAATCCATGTATGAAGAAAACAACCCCTACAAACTTAACAAGATTTTTAAAATGCACGAAAGGTGCAGCCACTGCAGTACAAAATACAAAATCGAGCCCTCTTTTTTTTATGGGGCTATGTATGTGAGTTATGGTTTGGGAGTCGCCTTTGCAGTAGCAGCATTTATCGTTAGCTATGTGTTTTTTGGTGGCGGATTAATGACCTCTTTTATCTCAATAGTGGGTACATTAGTCATTTTTATGCCTGTAATTATGAGACTTTCAAGAAATATTTGGATCAATATTTTTATGAGTTATGACAAGGAAAAGGCTAAATAAACCTGGTAATATCAATTTCTTCAGATAATGTTTTTCCATTTTCGATCAAATCAAAAAGGTTTTCTGCCACAGTGGGGCCTATCATGACTCCATGGGTTCCCAAACCATTCAAAACAAACAGGTTTTTAAATTCTGAATGTTGACCCAGTAACGGTTTCCTATCAATCACCGTGGGACGCACACCGGCTTCCTGGGAGATTACTTCATAATTGCAATTGATAATCTTGTTTAGTTTGCTCAATAGATCCTCTCTGGCAACTATAGTGGGTGACGTGTCTTTGTCTGCCCAGTTGTAAGTGGCCCCCACTTTATATGAATCGGCTCCGATTGGAATAATAAACACACCAGACTTTAAAATGACTTCCAGCTTTAAGTCTGGCGATTTGATGGTTAAAAGTTCCCCTTTATTTCCAACCAGAGGAAGCTGATTGAAAAAGGGATTGTTCTTGATTCCGAAGCCTTCACAAAAAATAATGTATTTTGATTGAATGCTATTGTATTGAAGTGTTTTAGTGAGTTGGAGTGTGGTGTATTCAAATTGTTCCTCTCTAAGCCATTGGTTGTCTAGCAGATAACTTCTATAAACATCTACAAGTAATTTTGTATCAATTCTACCACTTTGCAATACTTCTCCAAAACCAAATTCTGCTTTGATGTGTTTATTTTGATTTGCGTGGACTTTGGGTGAAATAAAATGTTTCAGCACAGGTTTATCTGATACTTCAAACCAACGGTTTTGTTCCTCAACAGAATTAAATATTCTGAAAACCGGAGTTTTATAATCTATTTTTACACCTAATTTGTTCTCTAACTTTTCATAAAACGGCAGTGCTTTTTGAATTTGTTCAAGAGCGTTCCATGCAGGTGTAAAACGTTTTAATATCACAGGATTGTATAAACCGGCAGCTACGGTTGATGAAATATTGTTTCCGGAATCAAAAACGACAAAAGTCTTTTTGTTTTCCAGTAATGTTTCGCAAAAAGCAATTCCGGCAAGACCTAAACCTACGATTATATAATCTACTGTCATAAGAGCGAAAATAAAAAAACTCCCGTCAATAACGAGAGTTTTAATGTATTTAAATTATGAATATTTACCTAGTAATTCCAGATATCAATTTCAATGTTTCTGATGGTTTCTTTAATTCTTTCAGATTCTAAAAGTTGCATGAGTGCGTTGTCTGAAATATATTCTCTAACCTCTCTGTCACCATATTCATTGTCTTCTTTATAAATCACACCACTAAACCTTCTTGAATTGAGCATATGGTCAAATGAAATGGGCATTGATGTATTCATTCTGTTAAATGCTTTGGCTTCGTGAAGTACTTCACGTGCCTCAGGGAAAAAGACCCAAAACAACTCAACCATCGTTGAATTTTCATCATCAATAAAGTTGAC
>TARA_R110002072_G_scaffold102349_2_pt1 | contig 32277 bp, 37 predicted proteins | sample TARA_R110002072 | Tara Oceans TARA_R110002072 (sample SAMEA4397118) | marine metagenome | biome: Polar Biome; feature: [SRF] surface water layer (ENVO:00010504); material: water (ENVO:00002006), including particulate matter (ENVO:01000060) such as... | depth 5 m
CGTGATCACGGTGTAATCGATACCGCTCTCCTCCAGTTGGACGGTGAGTTTTTTGCCATTGGGCGTGGGCCAAAAGTGCAGGTCGATCATGACGATACCACTCGCTTTTTTGAGGTTATACAGAGCACCTCACTTTACGTGGGCCAGGCGACACAGGGCAAGTGCTGCCAGCGAGCAGCACTTTTAAAACCGTGGCACACCATGGATTTAAACCACCAGCGCTATCCGCTTGCGCAAATGTCGACAATGCCTGCCGCTTAAACTATGTTGCTAGGAAATACAATAAGGAGCTCGCATGACATCCAAATCACAGATAGAAAAAGAGGCGCTGGATACCTACCACCGGTTTGTCGCCACCCGCGACAAAGTCGATGCCGGAGAGTGCGGCTGGGACGTGATGGCTGATTTTTTTACCGAAGATGCCGTCTATATCGATCCCGCCTGGGGGCGTCAGGAGGGCCGGGAAACCATCCGCCAGTTCTTTCAGGATTCCATGGCTGGGCTGACCGGCCACGGCTGGTCGACGCCGGAGCGCTGGACTATGGTGGATGGGCACCGCCTGGTCAGCCACTGGGACCAGGTGCTGGGCGACAAGCCCGACGGCGGCCAGTGGCTGGTACCCGGCATATCGATACTCTACTACGCGGGTGACGGCTTGTTCTGCTACAGCCACGACTACCTGAATATGACCTATATCGGCGAAACCATGAAAGCGATGGCCTGGAAGCCACCTGCGGGCTTCAATATGCCGCCGCCCAAACCGGATTGGTCCACCGATCTGCCGCTCGCCTGGCGCGCACTGCCAGACGCTTTTGCCGACAGCGGGGAATAATTATGACACTGCGAATCATACAGTGGGCAACTGGTGGCGTCGGCAGAGCCGCGGTCGAGGGCATTGTGGCGCACCCGGAGCTGGAACTGGTCGGCTGCTGGGTACACAGCGAGGAGAAAGCGGGCAAGGACGTCGGCGAGCTCTGCGGCATGGCCAAGCTCGGGGTCACCGCCAGCAACGATGTCGAGGCACTCATTGCGATGGATGCAGACTGCGTGATGTACAGCCCGATCATGGCGGATCCAAAAATCGTCGAGCGACTGCTAGCCTCCGGCAAAAATGTGGTGACACCATTGAACTGGTTTTATCCCGGGAAGCGGGATGTCTCGTCACTCGAACAGGCCTGCCAAACCGGGCGCAGCTCACTGCACGGCACCGGCATTCACCCGGGCGGTATAACCGAACGTTTCCCGCTGATGATCTCGGCCCTGTCGAGCGCGATCACGCATGTGCGCGCGGAGGAATTCTCCGACATCCGCACTTACGGTGCCCCCGCCGTGATCAGCGATATCATGCTGTTCGGCAAGACGCCGCAGGAAGCCGCCGACAGCCCAATGGTCCACTTCCTCGGGCAGGGGTTCCAGCAATCCATGGAAATGGTCGCGTCAGAGCTGGGTTTTGATGTGGACGCCGAAGTCATCAGCACCCACGAAGTGGCTGTCGCCACCGCGGCAATTGATTCGCCGATCGGGGTCATCGCGCCGGGACTCGTCGCCGCGCAGCGCTTCACGTGGCAGCATACAGTGCGCGGCGAGCCTGTTATCACCGTGCGTGTGAACTGGTTTATGGGCGAAGAGAACCTGGAACCGGCGTGGAATTTTGGCGAGCAGGGCGAGCGTTTTGAGGTGGAAGTGTGTGGCGACCCGTCCTCGCAGGTGACGTTTCACGGCTGGCACCCGGAATCGATTGCCGCCGGCCTGATACGCAACCCGGGCATTGTGGCTACCGCCAATCACTGTATCAGCGCGATTCCCTATGTGTGTGCCGCGGCGCCGGGTATCAAGACCTATCTGGACTTGCCACTGATTGCCGGGCGCGCCGCCCCAAATCTGTCCCGCTAGGGGAACACACTATGAAAACAGCCAAGAAAATCGCCGCCTTCCTGCTTGCGGGCCTGTTACTGGTGGTAGTGGCCTTCAATATCTGGGGCGCTGTCACACTGGGCAGCATCACGCCTGCGGCTCAACCCGAGTTGCACAAGGATGCCAACAAAGTGGTGATGGTGTTCGGCGCGACGGGGTCTGTCGGCGATGGCCTGCTGAAAGCGGCGATGGAGGATCCCTCCGTCGAGAAAGTGTATGTGGTCACTCGCCGCAGTTCCGAGCGCATTGATGCAGGGGTTGCCTCGGGAAGAGTGGAGATGCTGCTGCACGAGGATTTTACCGACTATTCCGATATGGCAGAGACCCTGAGCCAGGTCAATACCGTACTTTGGGGCCTGGGCACAACCTCCATCGGCATGGACGATGAAACGTATACCTGGATACACGTCGATTTTCCTGTCGCGTTTGTCAACGCCTGGCTCGCCGCCCGCACCACCGGCCCGATGGCGTTCCACTATGTCACCGGTATGGGTACCGATATCAACGGCGAACAACACTGGGCCAGGGAGAAAGGTCGCGCCGAGCGCGAGGTGGCGGAATTGGCCGAGGGCAGCGGCCTGCGCACCTTTGGCTATCGATCCGCCTTTGTTCGCCCCAGCAGCGAGCAGGCGAACGCGCTGCACTACGCACTGGAGGCCATACTGAAACCGGGAGACCTGGTGATATCCTCCAAAGAGCTGGGCAACGCCATGCTGGAAATCAGTGCGCGCACCACCGAGCTCGAAAATGGCACCCTGATCGACAACGCCGACAGCATTGCCTACGCGCAGGCGTATGAGGAGCGGGAAAATCGCTGATCCAGAGCCATACCTGGGGCGACGCACCTACAACTTGCCAGCGGTTTCGCTCATAATGGCCGCCATCGCCTGAATTGGCTGGTGCCACCACACATTGAGCAATAGGTCATCGTCGCCCATGAAACACGCCATAAAAATACTGCTGCCCTGCCTGCTACCGCTGGCGCTCCTGTTCCCGCTGGGGGGCTGCAGCTGCGGCTTCGACTGCAATAGTAACGATAATGGGAATACCGATGCCGCCCTGTTGAGCCTGGGGTTGTCAGATTCGCTGCCCGAGGATTTGAGTGAAGTGGTGATTGAAGTGGACACCATTACGCTGCGCCGAAGCGGGGTGGAGGATATTGTCATCGACACATTCACCATCGCTGCCCTGAACCTGGTCGACGCCGAGTCCTTCCAGGTGAACCTGTTGAATTACCAGGGCGTCAAGCAACTGCTGGCAATCGAAAACCTGGAGCTCGCTCCCGGCTTCTACAATGAAATAGCCATCACCATCCTCAACAGCAGTGTCAATGAGTCCTATGTCCAACAGGCGAACAACGACACCCGCAAGGCGCTCAAGGTCACCACCGGCTTTCTGAACCTGCCCGGGATAGAACTGGAATCAGGCAGCCAGACTTTTACCGTGGAATTCGGCCTGGCGCAGGCGCTTGAGTACACCGCATCGACAGACACTTACCTGATGACAACCAACGGGGTTCGCATCGAAAACAACACCACCGCCGCCCGCTTGTCGGGGACGGTAGACAGCGCCCTGTTCAACAGCGTAACCCCGTGCAGCCAGAAGACTGTCCCGACCAAAGGCAACCGGGTCTACCTCTACGATGGCACTGGCCTGCTGGAAGAAAACCTCGCTGATGTCTTCACCAGCCAAAGTGCCAATACCATACCCAACAACGCCATTGCACCATTTGCCGTGGCCTCGATGGTGATCGATGATTTTACGGATAACTGGAAGTATTCCTTTGGCTTCGTTCCAGCAGGGCGCTACACCATTGCCTTTGCCTGCGATACCGAGGCGGATAACGCGGTGAACTACGACGGGCTGACGATCCCGCTGCCAATCGACCAGAAGTATGAGATTACGCTCTCTGAAGCGCAGAACGGTGTCTGTAACCTTGGCGAGGCTGGCGGCAGCTGCTGAGCCCTTCCCCGGTACCCGAACGCTGGCACGGGCGCACATCTCGAAAAAAAGCAACGGGCCCGCCTGAGCACACCGGGCCCAATACTGAACGCAGATCACAAAACAGCAAACACTCAGTGATCCAGTTCTCTTTTCTCACTCACTGAAATCGACACCCGGTAGCCAACTTACTAGTCTGGAAATTACGTAGACAGTTAGTGAGGTATACCGTGCGCTTGGTCAAACTCCCCGCACAGAGATTGGAACCCGGCATGTTTATCGCCGAATTGGATAGGCCGTGGCTGGAAACACCGTTTGCGCTGCAGGGATTTGTAGTGCGGGACGCTGAAGAAATCCAGTATGTCTCCAACTATGTGGAGCATGTGTATGTCGACGCCGAGTATACCGGTGCCCGGCAACCACTGACACTCGCTGTTGCGCCGGCGGAATCCAAACCTGTAATGCGCCTGGAGTTGAAAGCGGAATTCAAGCGTACCAAAACGGCCTTCAAAAATGCCGCCGAGACACTCGATACGTTATTCCTTGCACTGCGCAGCGGCGAGAGTGCTGATCTCCGAGCCGTGCAGGATGTCCTCAATCCGCTGCTAGACGGCGTCTTTCGCAACCAGGAGGCGGTGGCCGCCCTGCTGCGACTGAAAGACTCTGGCGAGTACCGACCACATCACGGCGTCTCCATGGCCGTGTGGGCGGCCATTCTCGGGCGTCAGGTAGGTTTGGATCGTATCGAGCTGGAAAGGCTGGCCGTGGCTTGCGCCCTGTGCGATGTCGGTATGACACAACTGCCCACAGAATTGCTCGATCAGGCAGAAAACCTCACTGATACACAGCGTCGCATCATCAGGGCCCACCCGTCCATGGGTGCAAGCCTGGTTGCACAAATCGAAAACATGGACGACGAAATACTCGCAATTATCGAGAATCATCACGAGCGCCTGAACGGATCAGGGTATCCCCGCGGTATTGGGGGGGCTGAAATACCCCTGCTGGCGCGCATTGCCGGGCTGGTGGATACCTACGATGCGATGATCACACCGCGACCATACGCAAAAGCGCGCACCTCCCACGAGGCCTGTCTGGAACTGCTCGATTGCAGCGGCCATCAATTCCAGGATGCGCTGGTGGAGCAATTTGTACAGGCGATCGGCCTGTTCCCAACCGGCTCCATGGTGGAACTGAACACCGGTGAGGTCGCTATCGTGGTCTCGCAGAGCCCCACGCGACGACTCAAACCGGAACTGGTCATCGTGCTCAATGGCGCAAAGGCGCGCCGCACGATCCCCAGATTGGTCGACCTGACCGACCAGTGCATCGCCGCGGAAGGTGAGCGGTGGATAGTACGGGAGTTGCACGCCGGCACCTACGGTATCAGCAGCGAGGAGTTCTTTATCTGATGCCCGGTGCCGCGCACAGTATCCTCGGTCTGGTGGAGCTGGCAAACAACGGCTCGGATGACACCGGCAACACCAAACAAATTCTGCACGATGCCTTTGGACATCGGCTGAATGACTGGCTCAGAAACGGCGGCCAATGGAGCTTTCTCAACGATACCCGGGCCTGTGTTATTCTCAGGGATATCCATACAGCCAGGGAACTGGAGCTGGCCGCGGCGGAACTCGACAGTGTTTTCAAAGAGCCACACTACCACCTTGGACAAGCGCTGCCGCTGGCAGTGACTGCCGGCTTCACCGAGTTTAGCGACCACAATTCGGATCTGGTGCAGGCCATGCAGGAGGCGGGTATGGCGCTGGATCAGGCCAAGCAAGCCGAGCACCTGTTCGAAATATTTTCCCCAGACTCGGGGGCGCCGGCGCAGGCAGAAAACAAACTTCTGGAACAGATGCGAGCCGCACTGAGGCAAAACCAGTTCCAATTGTTTTACCAGCCAAGAATCCATGCCCGGCAGCGCACATTGATCGGCGCTGAAGCCCAGGTTCACTGGCATCACAGTGAGCAGGGCATCGTCACTGCGGACAAATTTATCGAGGTGGCACGGAAATACGATGTCATCAAACCCATCACCTGGTGGTCAATCCGGGCAGCGGTGAACCGGCTGGCCTACTGGCCGGAACAACTTTCCGTAGCGGTGAGTATCTGCCCCGAAATGCTGTTGGAAGACGACATTTTTTCAGTCGTAAAAGACGCGCTGACCGTATTCGGCGTCAATCCCCCAAGGCTCAACCTGGCAATCAACGACTGCATCACAGCCGATAACCAGGCGCTTATGCTCGATCGTATTGCGCGACTGCACGATATCGGTGTCACACTGTCACTGGAACAATTCGTCAGCGGCTGTTCATCGCTGGCACTGTTTCGCGATCTGGCTGTCGACGAACTCAAGATCGACCGCTGCTTCGTCGAGCGCATGCTGGAATCCGACAAGGATTCTGCTGTCGTCAAGTCGATCATCGACCTGGCGCACAACTTCTCACTGAAAGCGGTCGCCGAAGGTGTGCAATCAACCACAGTGGCAGACCGCCTGGCTGAGTTGCACTGCGATATCCTGCTCGGCCCTGTCTTCGACACACCGCTTCCCGCAAAAGACTTCGAACGGGAATACCGTCTGCAGCGCGAAACCTGACACGCCCAATACGATTGTAGTTGCCATCATTTTGCAGTAGCTTTAGCCCAGAATTGAGGGTAGGAGACGATGCAAACGATCCTGCGACTGGACATTGCTGGCCAACCTCGCGGCTGGATTACGCTGCAAGAGGCAGTGACTGCCTATGCCAAGGGCGACGTGGTTTACGGTATTGGGGAAACCCTCCCCCCCGTCTACGGCGGTATTCAACGCGTCAATGGCACGCGCTCGCGCATAGACCTGCAGCCCATCGTTGCCATCGGGGGCAGAGTCATCCAGGGTTTCAGCCCGCCGCTGTGCAATCGCACACTATTCCGTCGCGACGATCACAGTTGCCAGTATTGCGGGCGCCAGTTCCCTCGCGCCGAACTGACCCGCGATCACGTTTTGCCGACTTCCCGGGGTGGCACAGACCGCTGGGAAAACGTGGTCGCCGCCTGCAAGCGCTGCAACTGGGAGAAAGATAACCGCACGCCCGAAGAGGCGCAGATGCCGCTGTTGGCCGTCCCCTTCAAGCCCAACTGCTGGGAGTGGCATTTCCTCGCCAAGGACAGAATCCTGGCCGACCAGATGGACTACCTGTCACCGCGCTTTCGCGCAGAGCGCGCCTGGGCTGCTTAACAACGCTGCGTTGATCCCGCTATACTGATTTGCCACACGAGCCCACCCGCACAACCGTGTGCTCGCCACCTTGCCAGGAGCAGAATCGTGTCCAGTGATGATCTCAACGCCGTCCACTCAATGATGCAGCAAATGGCTCAATCTGTACTCGGCCAGGACGAGGTTGTGCGCACATTGACGCTCGCCCTGCTGTGCAATGGCAATGTCCTGCTCGAGGGCCTGCCCGGCACTGCCAAAACACGCTCTATCAAAACCCTGTCACAGGTGCTGCAAGCGGGCCTCGGACGCATACAGTTCACACCGGATTTACTGCCCTCCGATGTGACCGGCAATGAAATTTACCAGGACAACCAGGGCAAGTCCGAACTGCAGTTCCAGCCAGGGCCCATCTTCAATGAACTGGTGCTGGCCGATGAGATCAACCGCGCACCCGCCAAAGTTCAGTCGGCGCTGCTGGAGGCGATGGAAGAGCGCCAGATTACGGTGGCGGGTAAAACCTATGCGCTGCCGCCACTGTTCATGGTGCTGGCCACCCAGAACCCGATTGAGCAGGAGGGTACCTACCCGCTGCCGGAGGCGCAGATGGATCGCTTCCTGATGAAAATATCGGTGGACTATCCCAAGGCAGACGCCGAACTGGCCATCATTCGCATGCTGCAAACAGAGGAGGCACAGCAGACCGCTCCCGTGCAGAGGATTCCACAATCCCATATTTTTGCCGCGCGCGAAGCGATCCAGAAAATGCAGGTGTCCACTGCGATCGAGCAGTATATCGTCGACCTGGTGATGGCCACGCGCATACCCGAAAAATTCGGTGACAAACTGGCGCACTGGATAGACACCGGCTCCAGCCCCCGCGCCAGCATCTCGCTGCACCGCGCCAGTCGCGCCAGTGCCTGGCTGGATGGCCGCGACCACGTCAACCCCGACGATGTGCGTTCGGTGCTGCACCCCATTATGCGCCACCGCCTGATCATGACGTACGATGCACTGGCCGACCACGTCTCCCCGGACGACATCATCGACGAAATTGTCCTGCGGGTAGCGGTGGGGTGAGCGATCGTGCGCGAACCCACCGGTGAGGATGTCTACACCAACCTGCAGGCACTGGTGCGCCTGCGTTACACCGCGCGCGGCTTCAACTACCTGCCAAGGCAACCGGTGCGCTCGCTGCTCAGTGGACGCAAACGTTCGCGCCTGCGCGGTCGCGGCCTGGACTTCGATGAACTGCGCCACTATCGGCCCGGCGATGATATCCGCAATATGGACTGGCGTGTCACCAACCGCACTGGCAAGCCGCATGTACGGGTCTATACAGAGGAGCGCGATCGACCGGTGATCGTGCTGGTCGACCAGCGCCTGCCGATGTTTTTCGGCAGTCGCTGCAAGATGAAATCAGTGGTGGCGGCCGAGGTCGCAGCCATAACAGCCTGGCGCGTGTTATCGGTCGGCGACCGCATCGGCGCGATACTGTTCAACGACACGCAAACGCTGGAATCGCGACCCACCCGCAATGAACGCCGGGTGATGGGCTGGCTGGGCGACCTGACGAGCATGAACAATGCGCTGTCTGTGACAGCCGATCACGGCAGCAACCCGGATGCGCTGGCGCAGGCCCTGCTGATGCTGGAGCGCGCCGTCGGACACGACTACCTGGTGGTGCTGATCTCGGATTTTTACGGCTGGAACGACGCCACCCTGGCTACCATCCGTCGCATCAGCCAACACAACGATATCGTCTGCTCGCTGATCTACGATCCACTGGAGCGGGACATCTCGATGGCTGACAAGCTGGTGGTCAGCGACGGCAAATACCAGCTCGAGATCGACCCCGGGCAGCAGGGGCTCGGGGAGAAGTTTGAAGCCAGCTTCGAAAGCTCGGTGGCGCATGTACAGGGCGAACTCAAGCGCCATGACATCCCGGTTATCCCCATCGACACCGTCAGCCCGGTGACCAACCAACTGCGTGAGAAACTGGGCGGACAGAGGATACTGGCATGAGTGCACCGCCGCTGCCGGAGATCTTTGGCAACTATGCGCTTGTGGATTTTGTGGAAGTGGTGTCGCCCGCGGCCATCAGCTGGCTTCCCCAGACCGCCGGCTGGCTGTGGCTGGCGGCCCTGCTGCTGGCGCTGGCACTGTATTACGGTTGGCGCAAACTCCAGCGATGGTATCGCAACCGCTATCGCCGGGAGGCGGCGGCCAGATTACAGCAGTTGGCCGCGGCCGAAGCAGGGGGCGACTGGCTGGTGGAACTGAACAAACTCGTGAAGCTCACCGCGCTGTCCGGGTTCCCGCGCGAGCAGGTGGCCCGGCTGTCGGGGCGGGAGTGGGTCGACTTTCTCAATCGACACTGTGCATCGCCACCGTTTTCAGAAGACCAGGGCGCATTGCTGGCGCGCGGTGTGTACGAGCATGTCGAGGTCGCCGATGCCAGGCGCCAGGCCCTGTACGCCGCCTGCCTGAACTGGGTCCAGTGCCACGAGGGCGCCGCCGATGTATGAGCTGGCTCACCCGTGGGCGCTGTCGCTGCTGGCGCTGCCGCTGGTCATGTGGCTGCTTCCGGCCTACCGCGAGAGTCGCGATTCTGTCAGGGTACCGTTTTTCGATAAACTCGTGGCACTGAGTGAACAGCGCCCCGACAGTGGGGCGCTGATCCTGCGCCGCGACCGCATACAGCGTTTTCTGGTTGGCTTCATGTGGCTCTGCCTGGTGCTGGCGGCGGCCAAGCCCGAATGGGTCGGCGCGCCGATTGAACAACAGAAATCCGGTCGCGACCTGATGATCGCGGTGGATCTATCCGGTTCCATGCAAACGCGCGATTTTGTGCTGCCGGACGGCGACACCGTAGATCGACTGCAGGCCGTCAAGGAAGTACTGAAGGAGCTGGCGAATCAGCGCGTATCCGACCGCCTCGGCCTTATCGTTTTTGGCAGCGCCGCCTACCTGCAAACCCCGTTTACCGACGACCACGTCGTCTGGGAGCAACTGCTGACTGAAACAGAAATCGGCATGGCCGGACAGAGCACCGTATTTGGCGATGCCATAGGGCTGGCGATAAAACTGTTCAAGGAGAGTGGCTCCGACAACCGCGTGTTGATCATGCTGACTGATGGCAATGACACCGGCAGTACCGTGCCGCCGATAGACGCCGCCAAGGTCGCGAAAACCTACGGCATTCGTATCTATACCATCGCCATTGGCGACCCGGCCTCGGCCGGCGAGGATGCGCTGGATATGGACACCATCAACCGGGTCTCACAGGTCACCGACGGCCAGTCCTTCCAGGCACTGGACCAGACGCAACTGCGGCGCGCCTATCAGGCCATTGCCAAACTGGAACCCGAGATCTACGAGACCATCAGTTTTCGCCCGCGCCAGAGCCTGCACTGGCTGCCAATCGCTGTCGCGCTGCTGCTGTACACGCTCTACCACGGCCTCGCAACGTGGCGCACCTGGCGCGCACTGCGAAGAACAGGCTCCCGTCATGCCGCCTGAACTCAACGCACTGCAGTATTTTCACTTCCTGCGGCCCGAGTGGGGCCTGTTGCTGATTCCCTGGCTGGCGATGGTGCTGGTGCAGAACCGGCAGCGCGCCGATCGCGATATGTTCGGCGGCATCATTGCACCGCACCTGCTGCAACACCTGCGGCTGGAGCGATTCGATAGCCGCTGGTTCAACCCGAGAAATTTCTCGATGGTATTTATGCTGCTGGCACTGCTGGTACTGATGGGGCCCAGCTGGCGCCAGCAGCCCTCACCGCTCAGCCAGGATGAAGCGGCCCTGGTGATCCTGCTGGATGCCTCCAGTTCCATGCAGCAAAACGATGTGCAACCGAACCGCCTGCAAAGGGCCAGGCAGAAGATCTCCGATTTGCTGGCGCTGCGGCCCGACAAGCAGGCAGCGTTGATCGCGTATTCGGGTACCGCGCACACCGTGCTGTCGCTGACTGCCGACCAGGAAATCCTCAACCAGTACCTAGCGGCGATCAAACCCGCCATCATGCCGCGCTCGGGCAAGTTTCCCGAGTACAGCCTGCCGCTGATCGACGAGATACTGCGGGAGTCGCAGGCCCCCGCCACGGTGGTGATGTTCACCGATGGCCTGGGCGCGGACAGCGAACAGGCATTTGCCAGCTACTTCGCCAGTCGCCCCCACCAACTGCTGATCGAGGGTGTGGGCAGCGACACAGAGACTCCGGGTATCGCGCCGCTGGAACGCGAATCGCTGCAGGCACTGGCCGCCGCTGTGCAGGGGCACTATATCGCGCTGACCGTGGATGACACCGATGTCCGCCAGATCAACCGCCGTGTAGACAGCCACTATGTGGTGGTCGAGGACAGCGCGCTGCCCTGGCTCGACAGCGGCTACCCGCTGGTGTTCCCCGCGATGATCCTGTTCCTGATGTGGTTCCGCAAAGGCTGGACCCTGACCTGGGCCTGTCTGCTGCTGCCCGTTGTATTGAGTTCGACACCCATGCCGGCGATCGCGCAGGCCGCAAGCGGGGATGAGTCGACAGCGACCGCTACAAATCACTGGTTTGCCGACTGGTGGCTGACCGGCGACCAGCAGGGGCGCCTGCTGATGCAACTGGGCCGCTACCAGCAAGCCGCATCCCGTTTCGACGACCCCATGTGGAAGGGCATGGCCTACTACTACGGCGAGGAGTTCATGCTGGCGGCAGAGTATTTTTCTCGCAGCGACAGTGACGATGCGCTGTTCAATGAAGCCAACGCCCGCGCGCAGGGGCGAGATTATGTCCGCGCAATCGACCGCTATGATCGCCTGCTGGCGCGCCAACCGGCGTATCCGGGTGCCGCCGCAAACCGCGCGCAGGTGCAGGCACTGGTCGATGAGATCAACCGTCTCAGCGAAAGCCAGCAACAAGAGGCCGGGGTCGGCTCCGAAGAAAAGGAACTGGGTAGCGACGATGCCATTCCCGCCCAGGGGGCAGACGAAGTTGCCTGGCAAGAGGCACAAATCAAACAGCTGACGGCCGAACAAATTTTGCAGGATCCCGCCACCAGTGACATGTGGCTGCGCGGCGTACAGCAGGACCCGTCCAACTTCCTGGCGATCAAGTTCGCCATGCAATTGCAGGACAGGGACACTGCGCCACAACCTGCCCCCGGAGGCATGCGATGATGCGGGCGCGGTGGTGGCTGGTTCAGTGCCTGTCAGTACTCGCAACTGTTTACAGTGCCGCGACCGCCGCCAACCCCCTGGCCGAACTGCAGGCATCCGGGCACCTGCGCATAGACAGCGCGTTGACACCGAGCGAGGGGATCGTGCCGGGCCAGCGCGTCCAACTGACGATCAAAATCGCCACCGATACCTGGTTTACCGGCGGCACCCGTATCGGTATTCCCGAGGTGCCAGGCCTGGTGATATTGCAAACCGAACAGTTCGCCAGCAACGCCAGCGAGACGTTGAACGGCCAGAGTTGGGTGGTACAAAACTGGACGCTGGATGTTTTCCCCCAGCGCGCCGGAAACTTTACTGTCGGCCCGGTGCCACTGCAGATACAGGTGAATGCGGGCGAGGGCGACAGCGTGTCAGGCGAGGTGTCCAGCCCTCCCCTGCAGTTCACCGTCGCCATTCCACCGGCGCTGGCCGAGGCAACGGACTGGGTGGCAGCACCGGAGTTTCGCATCAGCCAGCGCTTTGATCGCGCACTTGAAAACCTCGCCGCGGGCGATGCCTTCACGCAGGAGGTGGTGTTCGAAGCGTCGGATGTACTGGCGATGATGCTGCCGCGTTACGCGATTGAGAAGCAGGCGGGGCTGGCCGCCTACCCATCCCCACCCGCGCTGGACAACAGCACTAACCGCGGACAACACCTCGCGCGGCGCAGTGTTGAGATCAGTTATGTGGTCGAGCAACCGGGCCACTATGTGTTGCCGGCCCGCGAGTATTACTGGTGGAATACACAGCGCAACGAGCTGACCCTGGTCTCAGTGCCAGCGACGCACATCGACGTCAGCGGCGCAGCTGTCGCGCAGCGCACACCCACGCTCGCAGTCTCGCTCAGCCCGCGGCAGTGGCTGCTTATCGCCGGCTGCGTAGCGCTGGCAATCGCGGTGGCGCTGCTGGCGCGGCGCCTGCTTGTGCGCCTGCCGCTGGCTCGCTGGCAAGCACAGGGGTCGCTGTACCTGCAACGCCTGCGGGGTTTGTTCAGACCCGCGCTGGCGACACGGCTCAACCCCGGAAGTAGCGCTGAGGAGTAAAGGGCATCGCGGTCACCGTCACCGGCACCTGTTTGTCCCGCACCGCAACCAGCAGTTGAGTTCCAGCCTGGGACAGCGGGCGCTCGATGTAGGCCATCGCGATCGGCCCGCCAACGCTGGCGCCGTAGCAGGCGGAAGTGACTTCTCCTACCTTGCGGCCGGACTCATCCAGCACCGCCTGACTCTCGCGCACCGGTCGCTTGCCATCAACCTTAAGGCCGACCCGACACAGCGCAGGTTTATCCGCGATGCGGCGGAAGAGCACCTCAGCGCCCGGGAAGCCGCCGGCGCGAGCCCCGCCCTCCCTGCGCGTTTTGCTGATAGACCAAACAAGGCCGGCCTGCACCGGGTCGATCACGACGCTGAGTTCATGCCCGTAAAGGCACAGACCCGCCTCCAGTCGCAGGGAATCGCGGGCGCCCAACCCGATAGGCTGCACCGCCTCGACTGCAAGCAGGCGACGCGCCAACGTCTCTGCCGCCGCCGCCGGAACCGAGATCTCAAAGCCGTCCTCACCGGTGTAGCCTGAGCAGGTAATGTAAACGTCAACGCCGTCGATCTGCGCCCGGCAGCCGTGCATAAATGTCAGTTGTACCGCTTGCGGACACAGCGTGGCCATAACACCGCGCGCGGCCGGCCCCTGCAGGGCGAGCAGCGCCTGCTCATCCAGCACGGTCAGGGTCTGGCCTGAAAGGTGCGACCGCAGGTGTGCGATATCCGCGGATTTACAACCGGCATTCACCACCAGGAAGAACTCGTCCTGTGCCCAGCGGGTGATAATCAGATCATCCAGCACGCCGCCGGTGTCTGTCGTAAACAGTGCATACGTCTGCTGATTGATATCGAGCGCTTCAATATCCACCGGGACCAGCGACTCGAGCATGGCGGCGCTGCCCTCGCCCTGGATAAGCACCTGTCCCATGTGGGAGACATCGAATAGTCCGGCGGCCTGTCGCGTATGCAAATGCTCTTTAATGATGCCCGTCTGGTACTGCACCGGCATATCATAGCCGGCAAATGGCACCATTTTGGCGCCCAGTTCACGGTGCAGAGCGTCCAGCGGGGTGTGCAACAAACTCATAGTATGTCCTCAGCCAGGTGAGTCAGTGATAAACAATTGACCACTCTAACCAGCAGCCCTCGGCCCCGCAAGCCCGCGCGATCCCTATACGGCAGGCGCGCGCTCCCCACAGGTGTCCCTGGTGCAAGCGAACTGTCGTGAACGCCAGCGGACAAGCCGCCGCCGTCCAACGGCGCTACCAACGCCCCCTGCTGCGCTGCCTGCTCAGTTGGCACCAAACTTGCTCTACCTTTAATCCGGTGGCCCGTCGGCGCTTGCACCAGTCCAGGGACGGACTCTACAGGGACGTAGCTCGGTGCGCAGGGAAAGCCAGGGATGGCGGCGGGCCACTGGACTTTTTGCCTATAGTTTATGCGCAAAACTGACAAAACTAATTCGTTGTTCCGCACACGTATTTTTGATTAACTCGCGTCAAAGCGAGCAGGGTAAATACTGTGTCGTGGAGTTGTCTGTTTTTAGATCATCGGGAGGTGATTTATGGGAGAACGTAATCAGGAACCTTCAGCGCCAGAGCCGCTGGACGATTTCTTCGAACCGGGGCTGGGAGACATATCAGACGATCTGCTGCAGGACTTCACACCGATGTCCTCGGAGAAGCAGCGGCTGGTGGAAAAACGTCGACTGGCTGAGCAACGCCTGGAAGAAAAGCGCTTGCGCGACGAGTTGGGCGACTACGACTTACACCTGGATTACAACTGAATCCACCGTGGGACGGCAGTCCCACGTGTCATGACTGTCTCAAGCACCTGTCGATATCGAGCGCAGGTGCTGCAATCCTTTCACACTGGCCTCGACATTTCCGTACTCGGTAATGAGTGCCCCGACCAGCTCCGCAGGCGTCACGTCAAAGGCGTGATTCAGCGCCGTGCTATGCGCCGCGGCCAGGTTCACTTCCAGTAACTCACCCGCTGCGTCGACCCCCGCAATAGTCAATATTTCTGATTCATCGCGCTCTTCAATGGGGATCTCGTCTCCACCGGGGCACGCCCAGTCAATGGTCGATTCCGGCAGCGCGACATAAAACGGAATATCGTTTGCATGCGCGGCCAGGGCCTTGAGATAGGTGCCAACCTTGTTACACACATCGCCATTGGCGGCGGTGCGATCACTGCCGACAATGACACAGTCTACCCGGCCCTGGCGCATCAGCTGGCCACAACTGTTGTCTGTGACAATCGTGCACGGCACCCCGGCGCGCTGTAACTCCCACGCGGTGAGATTTGTGCCCTGGTTGCGCGGGCGCGTCTCGGAGACCCAGACATGCACGGGAATACCGCTGGCGTGGGCCTTGTACACAGGCGCCAGCGCAGTGCCCCATTGAACGGTGGCGAGCCAACCGGCGTTGCAGTGCGTCATAATATTGATCGTGTCGTCTTTTTTCAGTGCGCGCAGCAACTGCAATCCATTGTCGCCAATGCGCTCGCAGTTCGCGATGTCCTCATCCCGCAGTGCGTGCGCCCGTTCCAGCGCGGCCCGGGCACGCGCCGACGGTGCCAGTTCGCGGACAGCATTGCCCACTTCATCGAGCGCCCAGCGCAAATTCACCGCAGTGGGGCGGGTTGCCAACAGCGCCGCACCGGCATACGCAAGATTTTCGCTGGACGCATCACGGGACAAGGCGTGTGCCAGACCGTATGCAGCGGTGATACCAATCAACGGCGCACCGCGCACCTGCATGGTGCTGATGGCATGGCAGTAAGATTCCAGTGTATCCAGATGACACCAGCGCAGTGTGTGTGGCAACAGTGTCTGGTCAATAATTGCGACCTGTTCGCTGACAGGATCCCAGCGCAGGCTGCACAAATCATCGGTAGTGAACATTCATTTTCCTCAGGCCCGCGCCAGGCCGTATTTTTATCGATAGCGCGTTTGACGGTGCCACACAGTGATACCGACGCAGGCGAGATCGCTTGGGACAACCCTAGATGCGGGGTATCTTAGCAGAACAGGGCACGATTCAAGAACTGTGGATAAGTACCCTGCGCCACACCGCGCTCGTAATCAGACGCCCCCCCAATTCGTTGCTACAATAGCGGCCGCACAATACGCGCTACCTGAGGCCTTCCTTGCCATTCACACCCGACGTTGTTTATACCACCGATGATTGGCAGCAGCAGTTGCGCAGTGTCATTACCTCGCGCGAGGAATTGCTGCGTACGCTCGGCCTCAGCCTCGACGAGGTCGGCCCGGACAATGGCGCTGGCGAGGACTTCGCACTCAAGGTACCGCGCAGCTTCGTACAGCGCATGCAGTACGGCGACGCCCACGACCCACTGTTACTGCAGGTGCTATCCAGCCAGCGGGAGATGATCGATGCCACCGGCTACAGCCGCGACCCGGTAGGTGAGAGCGGCGCGGCGATTCCACACCGGGGCATCATCCACAAGTACCACGGGCGCGTACTGCTGATCGTCAGCGGCGGCTGCGCGGTAAACTGTCGCTACTGTTTCCGCCGCCACTTCCCCTACAGCGACAACCAGAACAGCCGGCAGCAATGGCGCGACGCGATGCAGGTGATCGCGGCCGATGACAGCATCGATGAGGTGATCCTCAGCGGCGGAGACCCACTGGTAGCGACTGATGAGCAATTGCAACATCTGGTAGCGCAGATAGCGGCGATCCCGCACGTGCGCCGCCTGCGCGTCCATACACGGCTGCCAGTTGTGATCCCCGCTCGCGTCACGGGTTCACTGCTGGACGCGATAACACACTCCGCATTGCAAACAGTCGTCGTGATCCACTGCAATCACGCCAGGGAGATAGACGATGCCGTGGAATCGGCGCTGGCGGCAATGCGCCAGCGGGATATCACCGTGCTGAACCAGGCGGTGCTGCTGGCTGGCGTCAATGACAGCCTGCAGGCACAACTGGATCTGTGCCAGCGCCTGTTTGCCGCCGGGGTGCTGCCCTACTACCTGCACGTACTGGACAAGGTGCAGGGCGCTGCGCATTTCGATGTACCCGAACACCGCGCGCGACACCTGCTGGCCGAGATGACCAACCGACTGCCCGGTTACATGGTGCCCAAGCTGGTCAGGGAAATCGCGGGGGCCGGCTCGAAAACAGGTCTGCCGCCGCTGGCGTGATCGGGCAAGCCCCGGATTGGTGAGACACGGTTTGCCGAACTCACCGGCGCCCGCACATCCCGGCGGCCCTGTAGCTACGCGGTGTAGTTCCGGTCCATCGCTTGAAGGCTTTGCGAAAGGCCGCTGCATCGTGATAACCGAGCGAGGCGGCGACAGTGTCTACCGTTTGCCTGGGTTCCAGCATGTAACGGCGGGCCAGTTCTTCCAGGAATTGCTCACGAATCTGTCGATAGCCGGTTCCTTCCGATTCCAGTCGCCGGGCCAGGGTGCGCTTGGAGACGAACAGGCTCCTGGCCACCTCGGCTTCATTGATTGACTCGATAGGCCGCAACAGCATCAGGGTTCGCACCCGGTCGGCCATGGAACTGAGCGAGCGGGGCGTTTGCGCCAACAGGGTATTACAAAGTTGCTGGGTAAGCCGGTAAGAGGTGTTATCGCCGTTGGTATTGGGTGCGCTGGTAAGTTCACCGGGCAGCCGATAGCAGGTATGTGCGCAATCGAAGCTGAAGGGCGCGTGCAAATAGTTTTTATACAGCTTCGCATGAGGCGGCGCAGCATGGGCAAACTCAATTACTGCATCCGTAGCATTGCGACCCAGTATCGCTTCAACAAATGTCTGCAGCACCATCGCAAAACACTCGCCCATGGTCATCTGCGTGAACAGGTCATCGTCCATTGGTATATGGGCACGAAATTCGCAAACGATTTCTGCCGGGCTCAGCGACAGGTCGAGCGCCACCCACGGCATACGCAGCGGCAGGTAGTCGCGCAGGGCATTGAGTGCGCTGAGCAAGTCCGGACTGCTCATTGCCAGGTAGCCCATGGGGCCGTGGGCAGAGGGCTTTAACTGTTCTCCCAGCCGCAAGCCGAAATCCGCAGAACCCAGCAGCGCCCGGCCATTCTTCATAATCTGCAGTTGCTGCTCACCGGTAATATAGGTCTCGTCACCCGGCATCAGTATGCTCTCGGGCAAGCCCGTAGCCTGCAGTAACTTGCCCAGGTTGCGCTCCTGCAGCTGTGCCACCCGGGCAACAATGCGCGAGTAGGTGCTGGGCAGCAGGAATTCGGCAGAGTTGCGGACCATTGCGTTGTCCCCCCGTGGCAGGGCGCGCTAACAATGGCAAATAATAACCCTATAGAGGCAAAAAATAACCCTTTTTAATGAAGCGACCACGCTACAGTTGGCGACAGAAAAATTGAAACCCAGAGGGTAATACTATGCCTGCGATAACCTTGATCGAACACGACGGCACCAGCCACACGATTGAAGCCGAGATCGGCAAGTCGGTAATGCTTAGTGCTGTAGAAAACGCGATACCCGGTATTGATGCCGATTGTGGAGGCGCCGGTGCCTGTGGCACCTGCCATTGCTATGTGGAACCCGAGTGGCGCGCTGCCACCGGCGAGGCCCAGGTGCTTGAGGAGTCCATGCTGGGTATGCGGCCGGACCGGGCCGACAATTCCCGCCTTAGTTGCCAGATCGACGTGTCAGCCGACATGGACGGATTGGTCGTTCGCCTTCCCGAATACCAGATGTAAATGAGGATTACCCTATGAGCGCAGCCACCGAGTTACCCGATCCCGGCACCATCGCCCTGGAAGATATCGATGTCAGTGATTCTCGCCTGTACCAGCAGGACGCCTGGCGCCCCTTCTTTGCCCGCCTGCGCGCCGAGGATCCGGTGCACTATCGGGCCGAGAGTCAGTTCGGGCCGTTCTGGTCAATTACCCGCTTCGAAGACATCGTGGCAGTGGACAGCAACTTCCAGGATTTTTCATCGGAGCCCACCATCACGATTGGCGACCTTACCGAAGATCTGCCGGTGACCAACTTTATCTCCATGGACCCGCCCCAGCACGATCTGCAGCGCCGCGCGGTACAAGGCGTAGTCGCGCCGAAGAACCTGGCGGAGATGGAGGGGCTGATTCGCTCACGCGTGTGCGAGATTCTCGACAACCTGCCCACAGGGGAGACCTTTAACTGGGTCGATGAGGTATCGATTAACCTGACCACACAGATGCTGGCCACCCTGTTCGATTTTCCCTTTGAGGAACGCACCAAGCTGACCTACTGGTCGGACCTGGCTGCAGGTGCGCCCGAGACGTCCGGTGGCAATGTGGATCTGGAAGAGCGCTTTGCGGGCATGCAGGATTGCCTGGCCACTTTCACGCGCCTGTGGCATGAGCGCAAGGATGATGGCTCAGAGGCCATGGATCTGATCCGCATGCTGCAGCGCGACCCCAACACCGCCAACATGGTGGACAACCCGATGGAATACCTGGGCAACCTGGCATTGCTGATTATCGGCGGCAATGACACCACCCGCAATTCCGCCACTGCCGGTGTGCTGGCCCTGAACCAGAACCCGGCGGAGTACGACAAGCTGCGTGCCAACCCGGGCCTGATTCCGTCCATGGTCTCGGAAGTGATCCGCTGGCAGACACCGCTTATGCATATGCGTCGCACCGCCAACAAGGATGTGGAGTTCAAGGGCAAGCAAATTCGCAAGGGCGACAAGGTGGTGATGTGGTATCTCTCTGGCAACCATGACGACACCGCGATTGAAAATGCCAACGAATTCATTATCGATCGTGAGAACCCGCGTCATCACATCTCCTTCGGCTTCGGGGTTCACCGCTGCATGGGCAACCGGCTGGCAGAGATGCAACTGCGCGTCCTCTGGGAGGAAATCATGAACCGCTTCAGCAAGGTGGAAGTGGTGGGTGAGCCCGAGCGGGTATTGTCCAACTTTGTGCGCGGTTACAGCCATCTGCCGGTGCGCGTGCATCCGCTATAGGCCACCCGTCATCACGGTATAGCCTGATAGCCTGCCCCGGTCCTGAAGGCCGCCAATGCGCCAGAAAAAACAGGAAACACCGACTCGACCATTGCGGGTGCCACCGACCCTGTCAACACCATTAGTGAGGATGTCTACTCTCGATCGGCCGTTAATATGTCCTGTACCTCAGAACTGTGACTTGAAGTAGTTGTAGGAATGCTTGAAAGCATCGGCAATTTTATCCAACTCGGCAGTCATGTTGTCCCATGAATCCTCTCCGGCATCCCTCAGCTCTTCCAGCTTTGCGCTCATTGCACTCGACTGTGCCCGCAGATCTGCCATTTCCTGTTTGTACTTGTCATGCAGCTCTTTCTTGGCATCATCTGATTTGGCTGCCAGTTTATCGATCTGCGCATTCATCTCGTCGAGTTCAGCTTTCATCTTCGCGACGTATTGGTCTCTTTTTGACATGAGTTTGTTCCTTGGTGGTTTAAGGTTAAAGGCGCGCTAAAACACTTCGCTACCCAGTGATGGCCTCAACATGCCTGAAGCTCGTTTCGTTCTCTGTGCGATAACATACACTGACGGTGCTGCAGGTCAGCCTGGTCTCACGCTTGTTCCTGTCGCGCCACTCGCATGCTCGAACGAATTTCCGCAGCTCCCTGGCATCGGCGGCCCTGCCGGCTTTGATCGCATCGATGGCTGCGGGCAGCATGTCCAGGAATTGTTGTTGCTTGTGCTTTCGTGCTTCGGCAGCAGGGCTTATATATCTGCCTCCTTTTCCCTGCGGTTGAGAGAATATGTGCGCAATATTTGACATAGAAAATTTCCCAGGGATAACGCTGGCAACGATCGCGGCCTGTTACATTGGAAGGTACTTTAATCGCAATGTCTTCGGCTGTCCGTTCGGTACCGCACAAAGGGCGGCGCATAATGTCGCTAAGTGCGCTAGCGTACAGACGATAGATCCAGCTTGAATTACCTTAGCCCCACCACCTCGGGTGGTAGTAAAGATTGTTCCGTGTAGTGCGCAACTCAAACTCAAGGAAACGCGTGATGGCAGGTGTATTGGTAGTCGTTGTTTTGGTCCTTCTCATTGTCTTTCTGGCAAATCGCATATAACGCTTTTTGCTCTCTCAATTCCCCAGCGAACAGCATAGTCGACCTGCGCTACAGTATTAAGGATCGATTGTGCGGTGAGATGCGCGATGCAACTTGAAGTGCAACACCTTTCCAAGGTCTATCCGAAAAACCGGGGCCTTCAAGACACCAGTTTTAGTGTCGCTCAGGGAGAACTTGTCGCCGTAGTCGGTCACAACGGTGCTGGAAAATCCACGCTGCTAAAATTGCTGGGCGGCTGGCTGGTCCCCGACGCGGGCCGGGTTCGCGTGAATGGAATCAGCCTGGACAATCGACTTATCCTCGCCCCCCAGATAGGCTTTGTTCCCGAAGCGCCGAACCTGTTTGACGTTTTCTCGGTCGAATACAATCTCACTCTCTTTGCGCGACTTTTCAGGATCTCCGAGACACGGGTTGATGAAGTCCTGCATGAATTTAACCTCCTTGAATTTCGACGCAGTACAGTGCAAAACCTGTCCAAGGGTTTGAAACAACGCGTCAGCATCGGACGTTCGCTGATCGCAGAACCGCCTCTACTGCTTTTTGACGAACCGACATCCGGGCTTGATTTCGACATGACCAGGGAGATCCATGCACTGCTCAAAAAATTTCATGCTTCGGGCAAGACAATACTATTTACCTCTCACCGGCCAGAGGATATCAAAACCCTTGCCACCCGCATCCTCGTCCTTCATCAGGGAGCGCTGGTGTTCGACGGCCCGCCTACCGAATATTTTGAGTCGCACGTTCACCTGAAACTCTACGCATGATCAGAAATATTGCGATTCTGGCAGCGAATGATCTGGCCATAGCGCTCAAGAACAAGACCCTCTATCTGATCCTTTTCATTCCACTGTTTGTGTACGTAGTGTTGATATTGGTCGACGGAGGCATGGAGGGAGCAGGGAAAACACATATCGGCTTGCTGACTGAAGCGCACTATGCCCCCGCAATGATAAAAGGTCTGGAATCGGCCAACGACACGTTTTCCGTGACCTGGCTGGCGACCGAGGCAGAGGGACACCGCTGGCTAAGCCAACGGGTCGGCGATGGCCTGCTGGTTCCTCTCGGGGCGCTGGATGAAGGCTATGCACTTGTCGTGTTGGCGAAAGAGACACCGCAGACGATCACAATTGTCGAAGGTGTCGTTGCGCTGCAGCGGGCTATGGAAGGGAAAGACAGTTACTGGATCTCGGAGATTCGTCCACTACAGCAGATGGGGTTGCAAAGACAGCTACTGCCAACCTGGATCCTGATGCTGGTACTGCTGGTGGGCTTCATAATTTTGCCCTCGCAGGTAGCCGAGGAAAAGGAAAAGAGGCTGCTTCTCGGCCTGTTACAAACTCCGATTCGGGAAGTGGAATGGCTTCTCGCCAAGGTACTGTATGGCATGTTACTGCTTGGTAGCGCGACGCTGTTCCTGCAACTGTTAACAAGGCTGCAGTTTGGCTTTGGGGAAGCGCTTGGTTACCTTGCAATCCTTACGGTGGGCGGGTTTTGTTTCAGCGCCTTCGGTGTACTAATAGGGTTCCTATGCCAGACACAGGCGAGTGCGAGAACACTGGGGGTACTCTTCTATCTTCCACTTCTCCTACCTGCTGCACTTTCGGACTATTCGAAATCCCTGCACAGTGTGGCACCGTTTCTTCCGTCATATCAGTTCTTTCAGCCACTTAAATCGATCATGATGCAGGAGGGCAACCTCACCGACTTCCCGTTGGCGTTTCTGTCTCTAACCGGGGCTGGTCTGTTTGCCCTGCTCATCACGCATCGCCTGATGAAAAGGCGATGGTTGATGTAATTGTCCAACTGACGGTGCGCTAGCGAGCATACTAAAGGTTTTGAAAAGGCCTCAACACCTCACTCAATGATCGACTTTCTGCCGAACCGGTTCATCAGCGGCTTGACGCTTATCCCATGCACCAGGATGGAGAGCGTAATGACGATCAGCGTCATATGAATCAGCTCCAGGGCGGTATCCTCGGGCAGGCCGTGCTGGATCGCGTACATCAGGTAGTAGAGCGAGCCGATACCTCGCACCCCGAACCAGCTTGCGAGACCACGTATACGCCACGAGGTGCGGGAAACCGATAGCCCTACCAAAACACTGACCGGTCGGGCCACCAGGAACAGGAACAGCGCCAGGCTCACCGCCCGCCAGCTCCAGGAGTCCACAAACAGGGTACCGCCCACCAGCAGAATGAGAACCAGCTCCGACAACCGCTCCAGGTGCTCCTTGAATACCAGCGACCCTGCACTGACAGTTTCAGTTCGCTCAGGCCCTGTCGGATCAAGTGCCTGCGATGGCCCGACCTGCAGTTGATCGGGAATGTCGGCTGCCCTGCCGCTGAGTTTGAACTCGGTTTGGCGCAGTGTTACGGCGGCAAAAAAGACCGCCAGGAACCCCCATGCCGCGAACAATTCACTCACGCCGTACACCAGCGCGATCAGCCCAAGACCGAGAAAGTCATCCATGAGGTCGTGGCCCTGATAGCGGTTTCTGATCTTCCATCCCAGTTGTGCCAGCCCCCATCCGAGCGCGACGCCGATGGCAATACCGGCAGCTGTTGCCCACAACACGTCTACCAGCAGCCATTGCAGCGCCGACTCCCCGAGTTCGTGCAGGCCCAGCAGGCCCAGACCGAGCATCACGAAAGGAAAGGCACTGCCGTCGTTCATGCCCGCTTCACTGGTCAGGTAGAAGCGCAGCCGGTCGCGGTCACCGGGGTGACGAATCTGCACATCAGTTGCCAGCACGGGGTCGGTAGGTGCGACGATCGCACCCAACAAAACCGCAGCGCCCAGCGCGATTCCGAGCTGATAATGAGCAAAGGCCGCGACCATAGCGACGGTGACCGTCATCGACACAAAGGCCAGCAGGATAGGCACGCGCCACCTGGGCAGTGAAAACGGCACGGGCATTTTTATTCCGGCGGCAAACAGCGATATCAGTACCGCTACCTCGGTGAGCGTTTCCAGCAGCGCCGACTGTTGTAACGGATTGAAGTGGAAGGCATTGAGTAGGGTGGGGCCTGCGATCAAGCCCACAGCAAGGTAGACTATCGCCGAGGTAACGGGCAATTGTTTGATCAGGGAAGGAGTCAGCCCCATGACGAGCAGCAGGCCGCCGACGAGTAGAAACCATTGTGGGTCGGTCATAAGCTGTGCCCGCTGACAATTGAAAGTGTGAACGACCCGCGAAGCGCCTCACAGGCCGAGTGTGCACAGGCTAAGGTTGTTCGCCTAAAGAGCACAGGTATTTGCGATCACATACAGGGCGTAATGCTTTTGCGCCAACGCTTCCTTTCGTAGCAAAGGACGGCAGCGAAGGAGGATTAGCGGGGTTCTTCAGGAATCAACGGTGCCCCGCGTAACCGGTGCAGCAACTGCCAGGCCAGCAGTCCGCGCCCCAACCATGTTCCGATGCCAGCGGGCCGCAGGGCGATCAGGAGAACGACACCGCCAACCAGCCAGCGGGGGTTATGCCGGATGTAATGGAGGGCGCTTATTCCCCGGTCAGCGAGCGCCAGCGGTGCGCGCCACGGCTCGATATTCTGGGCCAGAATCACACGCTGTACAGCGACTTCACTGAGCAATCTCTCCCGCTTTTGGATTAACAGTGCCAATTCTCTGCTCACTGACGGGAGCCCAGTTGCTCACTGTCTTTGGACAGCGCCATCAGGCTGGCTGCAAACAATTTCGGTTTTGCCTTCTCATTGCGCAGGGTGAATACCCAAAGCACAAGACCGACAAACAAGAAAATTCCGGCGCACACGCCTAGCGCAACTAAACGGTGTGTATCCCAGAAAGCGGAGACAAGCAGAATCGTAGCCAGCACTACCCCAATGCCGAGGCACCACAGCGCCACCAGCGTCGCCACCAACCTCGACACCGAGCGCGCCACCTCTTCCTGCAACTCCACAGACACGAGTTCAAGGCGGGTATGCACAATGGTTGCCAGAGTCCCCGCCAACAGCGACAGCGATTCCAGCAGACCGCTGTTGCCTGGGCTATTGCGCTCTGTCATGGTAATTGCCTAGTGTCGACCGCTGAGCAAGCCAATCATCAGGCCAATGCCCGCGGCAATACCGACCGCTGACCAGGGCTTATCGTGGACATAGGCGTCGGCAGCGCTGGCTACCTCCCTGGTTTTCACCAGCAATGCTACCTGTTCATCGGCAATTTTGGCTTTCATAACCCTGAGAGAGTCCTCTGCCCTGGCGCGTACCGTGGCCAGTTCTTCACCACCCTGGTTGGCCGTCGCTACCAGCAGCGCTTCCGCATCTGCCACCACCGCATTGAAATCGGCCAACAATTGTTTTCTGTGGGTATCCTGGATTGACACATTCATACATTCATATTCCTTTGCGGGTTCCGTCGAGATCTGCTGCCGTCTACACAGTCAGCAATCGCGCGCACAAAATCACCGCGCGCGATTTTACGCCCTTTTAGATGCCCCTGCCCCGAATGACGCGGACCAGTATCACCAGTACCGCAACGACCAGAAGAACGTGGATAAATCCGCCCATGGTGTACGAGGAAACCAGACCAAGCAGCCACAGTACAATGAGGACAACTACGAGTGTTTCTAACATAAGCGCTACTCCTGATGGGTAACCAACCCGATGGCTGCGTCGCGGCGCCAAATTAGCGCAACGATGACAGGACGAATCATCTGTATAGTCAAAGGGGCATACATTGAAGCCGCCGTAGACTAGTCGCCTTTCGCTTTGTCCTGCATAGCTTCACCGGCCTCTTCAACTTTCTCGCCCAACGACTCAGCGGCTTCATCCATACTCTTGCCCGCTTTCTCCGCAGGCCCCTCTTCTTTCTGACAGCCAGCGAGAGCAACGATGAATACACTCGCAATCAGGACTGCGCCAAGGCTTTTGACTCGTTTCATACACGTTTACTCTCGTTGATCAATATAGGATTCCAGATGTTTAACTTCGCGACCGGCAGGGCCACCGAATGGGCCGACAACAGTGTCGATGGAAGAATTTTATCCGGCTCACTGACGAGCGTCTGTCTGTTAGCGCACATAACGGTTTCCGGCGCTTTCGGTTGCCCACGATTCTATGCACGACTCCGCCGGTGTTTGCACTATTGCACGCGTGCACGGGGAGGGTGACAATGGGGCGCTGATGACGACAAATAATACAATCCACCGGTTTGCGGATTCGGATGTCTCAATACCCTGGGATGTGCCACTTGCCTGAAATTCATAACGCCCGCCAGAATCACCTGCTGGATGCCCTGCCGGCTGCAGAGCGAGCACGCCTGTTTCCCCATCTCGAACTGGTTCCGATGCCATTCGGCGCGGCAGTTTGTGAACCCGGCATGATCATGCGCCATGTGTATTTTCCGACCACCTGTATCGTGTCACTGCAATATATGATGGAGAATGGCGCATCCGCTGAAATCGCAGTGGTCGGCAATGAGGGCATCGTCGGCGTGTCCCTGTTCATGGGTGGTGAAACCACCACCAGCCGTGCCGTAGTGCGAAGCGCCGGCCATGCCTACCGGCTGACGGGACAACACCTGAAGGATGCATTCTATCTCGCCGGTCCGATGCAGCGCCTGTTGCTCGCCTATACCCAGGCGCTACTGACACAAATGTCGCAAACGGCGGTGTGCAACCGACATCATTCTGTCGACCAGCAGTTGTGCCGGTTCTTGCTACTGAGCCTCGACCGCCTGTCCTCGAACGAGCTGACCATGACACAGGAACTGATCGCGAATATGCTGGGGGTGCGGCGCGAGGGTATCACTGAGTCAGCGGGAGAATTACAGCGTGCCGGATTGATTCACTATAAGCGCGGCAAGATCACCGTGATGGATCGATCTGGGCTCGAGGCCCGTGTCTGCGAGTGTTACCGGGTGGTCAAGAGAGAGTTCGACCGCCTGCTACCGGAGAACTACGTCCTTTAGTTTGACTGATCCGCTATTGTCGCGAATATGTCAATGTTTTCCATGCGAGCGTCACTCAGGTTGTTGCGGGGAGCAAGCACTATGTACGCTACCGCCCCGACAACGGTCAGACTGGCGTATACCTTTGCAGGGTTATCTGCTCCGCGGAGAATTCATGTGTCAGTTACCGAGCCAGTTCCACCTGGCAACCGGCTGCTTACGCGCATGCCAGCTAAAAAGCGCCAACACTTTCTGGCGGGGTGCGAATTGGTCAATCTGGCATATTCTGAGATTCTGGCCGAGCCTGGAGGGCCGGTTCGGTACGTCTACTTTCCCCTCGATAGCTTCATTTCACTAAAGAAACCGACCGATAGGCCGGGCAGCCTGGAAGTGGGGCTAATCGGTCACGAGGGGATGTTGGGGATTTCCCTGTTGCTCGGCGTGGGCATCTCGCCGCTGCTCGCGGTAGTACAAGGAGAAGGAACAGCGCTGCGCATGAGTGCCACGCGTTTTCGTCGCGAACTCGCAAAGTCCCCTGAACTGGAACGCGTGCTGAAGTACTACCTCTATGTGATGATCGACCAGCTTGCACAAACAGCTGTTTGCTGCCGCTTTCATGTAGTGGAGAAACGTCTCGCTCGCTTACTCCTGATGACGCAGGACCGCGCGCAATCAAATGCATTTCACCTCACCCATGAGTTTCTCGCATCTATGCTTGGCGTACGGCGCGTCGGGATTACCAAGGCCGCCACCGCACTACAGCTGCGTAAACTGATCTGCTACAGCCGCGGCAATATCAAGGTGCTTGATCGGCCAGGACTGGAGTTCGCTTCCTGTGACTGTTACGCGTCTGACAACGCAATCTACAGCCGGACGATGGCCCCACATTGCGGCAGGGAGTGACAGACAAGCACCCGAGCCAGTGTGCTTTCAGTGCCGCTGGTTCATATCACCGCGAACTTCGGTGTGCTAACTTCAAGAGCAGGTAGCGACTCTGGATGCTGTTCTGCTGTAGTGTGTCCTCGGCTTTAGCGGAGGAGATGTGGTGGTCCCTGCTGGGAAATGATCTCGCGGTTGTTGGCCACATTGAAGGCCCAGGTCATGACGGCATGGCGCTCGGCGTGTGAGGATGCAGAGCCAGCGCCTGCGACTTTTGACACTGGAATTGCAGGCCGCGACAGCCTGACGGTGTCGAAAGCACAGGCACCCCACGCCTGGCTAGTAATCTAAAGTGTTGCTGAGCGTACAAAGCCCCTCTCAGGAGCGGCTTTGTCGTTTCAGGCCCCCAAAACCGGGCTCGGCCGCTATGTTATGTGGCTTGACACGACCGTGAATGAATCACAATGACAACTCAATAAGTAAGCTGTTCTGAAAGGTTTCTCAGGACTTGAGAGAAAAACCCGCGACCTCTGGCAGTTCAGCAATCGCCGCTTTGGTGTCGAGATCGTCGTACGCGGTCAGCAAGCGAATATGGTTGTTGACAGTAATATCCCATCCGTAATTTTCGATCGGCGTTGTCAGCCAGCCGATGTAAACACCCCACACGGCAGCGCGACGGTACTCCAGCCAGATTTCATCAAATTCTGGCCGCTGCTTTACGCCATTTGCTGCGAGCTGTTCGAGATAGTAACGCAATAGATCTTGCTGGTTTTCGCGACGCTGTTTTACTGACAGCCCCGTTATTAACAGATACGTTACATCGTGCATGCAATAGCCACGCGACATTAACTGCCAGTCGATCAGGCCGCCCCTATTTGTAGCGCCTGCATTATCGGGTAACAAATAGGTGTTACCGATATGCGTATCACCATGGCAAACCGTTTGTGGCAAACCGGCCTGGTGCTGCTGCAGCTTGCGAAACTCGTGATAAAGACCATCCGCAGTCTGACCCGCACGTTCAACCAATTCACGCTTGAATTGGTTGTTGTCAATTTCATGACGAATCAGCGCTGGAACCGCGTTCGGGTCGTTAAACAGGCTATACAAGCTGCCATGCGTGTGCGGTTGTATCCAGCTCAGGTCAGTTTCAAAGCGTGGTGTATTCCAGTAGCGAGCGTGCAATAGAGCAAGCGTATTAAGCAATGACTTGATCGCATCGGGTGTGAGCGGCGTGGTGACGTCCGGAAACAGTGCCTGGTGCTGGTTTAGGTCTTCCAGCGCCAGACCAAACTGCCCAGTGGAGTCATCGTGTTCGCCGCCCAGGCATTGGGGTGTCTGGATTTCAAGCTCGGGTCGCAGGCGCGTGTAAAAAGCGACTTCATTCTCGTAGAGCGGTAGCGCGCCAAGATCAGGCCGGCTGACTTTAACTACAACCTGCTCGACCAGGTCATGGGTGTTATCGCCTTCGTACTGAAGCTGCAATTCAATACGCCCGGCAGTGGAGACTTCTTCTGTCGCCGCATCGAAGGATTTTTCGCTGATGACCGTGTAGCCACCGACGGTCACATCGGGATAGACGGTCTGAATCAAGTCAGTCAAGCGCTGGTTTGTTAACTCAGAAGCGCGATAGGGGAACGGCGTGGGGTTTTTCATAGTAGGCCTTACCTGTTGACACTTTATAAAATAGTGTCACCATTGTAGACACAAATTAGATTAGTGTCACCCTGCTGGAGCGACGACATGACCCCAAACCACACTCCCGGCATCCCTCTACCATTGGCGCCCGAGCTGAATGCCGGTTCCAGCCACGATGGGCAGATGCGCTCGCGCCTGATGGATGCAGCCGTGCAATGCCTTCACCACATGGGTATTGCCAAGGTGGGTATGCGCCATATAGCCGAAGCCGCTGGACTGGCTCGGCAGACTGCGTACAAGTATTACTCGAATAAATACGACATCCTTGCCGATGCCTTCTTGCGCGAGGGTTTGCGCTATAGCGAACAACTTGCCTGCCATATTGAGACAGTTGAGGGCGTGGAGAACCAATTCGTCGAAGCCTTCCTGTTTGTCATTGATACCCTGCCAGAAAACCCCGTCCTGATGCTGCTGGTCGAGCCAGAAGACGGCTTCATCAGCCACTTGGGAGTGAGCTACCATCCATTTGGATTATTCGGCCAGTTCGGCTTCAGGAATATTTTCAATGCACATCCGGTGCTGGCAGTACAGGCTGAGGACATTTCCGAATACTGGGCACGCAACGCACTGTCCTTTCTTACATTAAGCGGCACCCGTGAGCGCAGTCGCGACGAGTTGATCGAATACATTCGTTACCGGTTGTTACCCGGCCTGCATCTCGATGAGTTGCTCGCCAAGACCCGCTGAACACTACCACCACCATAGACTGCCAGAGTGTTGATTTGTACTGAATTTTGAACCGGGTCAAAATTCGGTGCAAGTTAACACCTTGCTGGTGTTACGCGCTTGAGTCTTTAACGAAATTGTCGATGCGAGGTCGCTTCAATGAGCACGAATTCAAGCATGCACAAACGACTGCGTCACTGTGCGTGCCAGCCAGGCGCCCAGACGCTCATCCCGGGCATCGCCTGTGCTAAAAAATGCCACCACCGCATCGCGCGCCGGTGAGATGTAGAGTCCCTGGCCGCCCGCCCCGGCCTTGAATAGATCGCCATCCGGGCAGACGATATCCCACTGGTAACGGTTGGCCAGACCGGGCACCTTGAAGTCGTCACGAAAGGGCGCTCCGAAGCAGCCCTTGTCATACATCTCGGGGCGCAAGCCCGTCTGGAATTTGCGCAGCACCGCCGCAGGAATAATTGGAGGCTGGTCCGGGCCAGTGCCGCTCGGAGTATAGATCATGCCGTGACGTCCCAGGTCACGCAACGTTGAACTCATGAAGCCGAAACTCATCGCCCGGCCCTGCTTGTCGAGGCACAGGTATCCGTCATTTTGTGCGCCGATGCGCCGCCAGATTCGGTCGCCGAAGACTTCGGCTACAGGTTGTTGGGTAACTTCCTCGACGATCAACTGCAAAACGTAGGTGTTGATCGAGTTGTACTCAAACACCGTGTGCGCAGGTTTCGTGCGCCGCATGGCACGCAGGACATCTATGGGGGAGCGTGTGGCCGCCTCCTCGCCACGGAACAGCCCGATGCTGCTGGCCCATTGGAACCAACCCCGCGCCGGATTAGTGCGCGCATCGGGTTCCTCGTGTTCAGTCGCGTCCAGTCCTGTGGCCATATCGAGAGCCGCTTCCACCGTGACCGAGTCCCAGGCCGAGCCTTCCAGGGCGGGCAAGTAGCGCGGCACTGTTTGCAGTACGTCCACCTTCCCCTCGTGCTCCAGCAGCGCAATCAAGGTGCCGACGATGGTTTTGCTGCATGAGAACCAGTTGTGCTTGTCGAAAGGACGCATGGTTTTATAGCGCTCAAAAACGACATTGCCGCTGTGCAACACCAACAGCGCGTCCATGGTGGATGTGTTGAGATGTTCCTCGACGGTTCTGGCGCTGCCGTCACAGAATTCGATGCGAATATCGCCGATGTCGGGGTCGATACGCTGCGGCAGTTCACGTACGGGGCCGTCGCGCAGCAACTGGTCGGTGGCAAATTGAGCGCACATGTGCTGCCATGTGTAGGCCGTCTTGTCGCTGGCAAACAGCAACTGCGGGGCATTTGAAGGCTCGGCGAAATACTGGTGAATGGCCAGCAAGTCTTCCAGCGGTGCAGCGCATGCCTTGCGGATGGGTACTTCACTCATCAATCATGACTCCTGCTATTGATTACGCACATGCTGTGATCTTTATCAGGATTATCGCTTAACGCAAGCGCGTTGTTGTCAAGGCCTGAGCCGTTTTCCGGGCGGTTCGCCGAGTCTACAATTCCGATTTCAATAGAACCTTGTGCCGACCGTATTATAGTGTGCCTGTCAGGAATCAGGAGTGCGGGTTGTTACAACTGAGGTTGCGGCAGGCACTTCTGTATTGTGGCGTTGCAAGTGTAGTACCTGAGGCATAACTTACAGTAAATACCGCCGACATGGTTTACACATTCAGGTATTTGGGAGATCCCAAATGCCTTGGAAAGAGTGTAAACCGATGGA
>TARA_R110002072_G_scaffold209709_1_pt1 | contig 32209 bp, 27 predicted proteins | sample TARA_R110002072 | Tara Oceans TARA_R110002072 (sample SAMEA4397118) | marine metagenome | biome: Polar Biome; feature: [SRF] surface water layer (ENVO:00010504); material: water (ENVO:00002006), including particulate matter (ENVO:01000060) such as... | depth 5 m
AACTCTTGGATCTGCGTTTAAAACACCAGGAACATCTTTCCAAATCGTAACACTTTCTGCATTTAAACAATAGGCAAAAATTCCTGCAGTATAATCTGAACCTTCTCTTCCTAAAGTTGTGGTATTTTCGGTGTCGTTTGCAGCAATAAAACCTTGTGTAATATTTACTTTTGATGCATCAACCTTTTTAGTAATTAATTCTTCTGTAAGCTCCCAATCTACTTTTGCATCTCTATAATTACTATCGGTTTTTATATAGTTTCTAACATCAAACCAAACATTTTCTTGGGCAATTTTTGCTAAATAAGCACTTACAATTTTGGTTGATAAAAGCTCTCCAAAACAAATAATCTGATCATAAACGTAGTTAAATCTTTGTGAGGTATTTCTAGATAAAAACCAGCCTAATTCTCCAAAAAGAATATCAATATCTTTATAAACAGCATCTTCTTTATCAAAAAGAGAACTCATTATATTTTTATGATACTCTTCAATAAAATTTAATTTATTGGGTAAATCTGCTTCTTTATTATAGTATGCACTCACCACTTCTTCAAAAGCATTCGTCATTTTTCCCATTGCAGAAATTACGACTAAAGTATCTTTTGCTCCTTCAGTTTTAATAATTGAAGCTACATTTTTTACACTTTCTGCATCTTTTACAGATGCTCCACCAAATTTAAAAATCTTCATTTCTCTCCTTTTATCCTGCAAGGTCTCAGGGACCTTGTAAGTATAATTAATCAGTTAATTAATAATTACTATAAAATATCTTTAAAAAATATAAACCTACAAGGTTTTAAAAACCTTGAAGCAGACTTTGTTAGTCTTGTATAAATTTTGCTAAGTTCTCTTTATTCATTTGCACCACAGACCAATCATTTAAATACGTTGCACCTGTACTTTTATAAAATTCTATGGCATTCTTGTTCCAATCGATAACTTCCCAAGCAACTCTGTTAAAATCGTTATCAAAAGCATATTTTAAGACAGCTGTATAAAGTGCTTTTCCTGCACCAATTTTTTGTCTGCTTTTTGTAACAATTAAATCTTCTAAATGAATCGTTTTACCTTTCCAAGTTGAATAACGCTCGTAAAAAAGCGCAATTCCTATAATTTTATTTTCTTCTTCTGCTACAAAAATGTTGAATTTTGGATTTTCAGAAAAACCATCTTCTATTAAATTATTTACGGTAATTTCTACAGCTTCTGGTTCTTTTTCAAAAACAGCTAGCTCTGTAATTAAGTTATGTACAGATTGCATGTCGTTTTCAACTCCTTTTCTAATTGTAAAACTCATCTTTTTTAATTTTAGTCAAAGATAGTTCATTTTAAAATCGGTAAAAATTAATAGTATTTTTTGACAGATAATTTTATTTTGTTGAAATTTTTATCATTTTAGACTTGAATAAAGGGTAGCAAAGGATGGAATAATATCAAAATATTTAGCATATTTGTAGCAGAAACTTGAATACACAAATAATATGGCAAAAAAGAATCAAACTTTAGGGGAATTTATCATCGAAAATCAAAATGATTTTAAATATTCTTCTGGAGAATTATCTCGATTATTAAACTCAATAAGATTAGCTGGTAAGGTTGTAAATCACGAAGTAAATAAAGCTGGTTTGGTTGATATTACTGGTGCTGCAGGAGATACAAATATTCAAGGTGAAGACCAACAAAAGCTTGATGTGTATGCAAATGATGTGTTTATTGAAACCATAAGAAACAGAAATATTGTTTGTGGAATTGCCAGTGAAGAAGAAGACGATTTTATCATTATTAACAGTCAAGATAACAATCATCAAAACAAATATGTAGTTTTAATTGATCCTTTAGATGGTTCATCTAATATTGATGTAAATGTTTCTGTAGGAACAATTTTTTCTGTTTTTAGAAGAGTTACTGAAGTTGGAACACCTGTAGAAATGAAAGATTTTTTACAATCAGGAGATCAACAAGTTGCAGCTGGTTATATTGTGTATGGAACTTCTACAATGTTGGTATACACTACAGGAAATGGCGTAAATGGTTTTACGTTAAACCCTGCTTTAGGAAGTTGGTATTTATCACACCCAAATATGAAATTCCCTGAAGATGGAAATATCTATTCTGTGAATGAAGGAAATTATTTAGATTTCCCTGCAGGTATTAAAATGTACATAAAATACTGCCAAGCAGAAGAAGGCAACAGACCCTACACAAGCAGATATATTGGTTCTTTAGTTTCTGATTTTCATAGAAATATGATTAAAGGTGGAATTTATATGTATCCAAAAGGATCTAAAAACCCGAAAGGAAAATTACGTTTACTATATGAATGTAGCCCAATGGCTTTTCTTGCAGAACAAGCAGGTGGTTTAGCTACTGATGGTACTAAAAGAATTATGGAAATTAAGCCAACAGAGCTTCATGAACGTGTGCCTTTTATTTGCGGAAGTAAAAATATGGTGAAAAAAGTAGCAGAATTTATGAAAACATTTGGGGAATAAATCCTTTCTATTTCATTATAAGTTAACATATTCTTAAAGACTTGTTTTAACATGCTTAAATACTTAAATTTGTAAAACAAAAATTAATTTAATCAATAAAAAAATAAAATTATGGCTTTTGAATTACCAGAATTAGGATATGCTTACGACGCATTAGAACCAAATATTGATGCAAAAACTATGGAAATACACCATACAAAACATCATAATGGATATACAACAAAATTAAATGCAGCTATTGAAGGTACAGATTTAGAAGGAAAATCTATTGAAGATATTCTTGCAAATTTAGATATGAGTAATGGTGCTGTTAGAAATAATGGAGGTGGTTTTTACAACCATTCTTTATTTTGGACGGTTTTAAACCCTGAAGGAAGAGGAAATTTATCTGGAGAGTTAAAAGATGCTATAATAGCTGAATTTGGTTCTAAAGAAGCTTTTGTTGAAGCTTTTTCTAAAGCTGCTGCAACACAATTTGGTTCAGGTTGGGCTTGGTTATGTGTGCATCCAGGAGGAAAAGTAGAAGTTTGTTCTACTCCAAATCAAGATAATCCATTAATGCCAGGTGTAACTTGTGGAGGAACTCCAATTTTAGGTTTAGATGTTTGGGAACACGCATATTACTTAAATTACCAAAACAGAAGACCAGATTATATTGATGCTTTCTTTAAAGTAATCAACTGGAACGAAGTTGAAAAAAGATACGCAGCTGCAAAATAAGTAACGCAGTTACTTTTGTTATTTCACTCTTATAAATAATATAGTGATTTAATAAATTTATAAAACAGAAAAGCATCCAATTAAATTGGATGCTTTTCTATTTTAAATAACGTAATAAAATTAAAGACAATAAATCTTTTGTCTTGTCTCTTTTTTAAATCATGTTTCGTGATTCCGTTTTAATAAGCTCTTTCGTCATTTCCTTCATAAAAGTTGATAAAAGCTTGGTTAACAACCCTCATTCCTCCTGGAGTTGGATAATTTCCTGTAAAATACCAATCGCCCAAATTGTCTGGACATGCTTTGTGCAAACCTTCAATAGATTGATAAATAACCTCAACATCTGCTTTTATATCTTTAGTCTTTAGCATTTCTGCAATTTTAGCAGAAATTTCTTCAGGCTTAAAAGGACTATAAATTTCTTTAACGTGATTTATAATTTCTTCATCTTTTTTAGATTTTTGAGCAATACATTTCTTGTAAACATCTTCTACAATATGGTATTTATCATGGTCTTTTAATAATTCTAAGGCTGCTTTAAACGCTATAAAAGCTTCAATCCTAGCCATATCAATTCCATAACAATCTGGATAACGAATTTGTGGCGCAGAAGAAACTACCACAATTTTCTTCGGACTTAATCGATCTAATATTTTGATAATACTCTTTTTAAGTGTTGTTCCACGAACAATACTATCATCAATAATTACCAAGTTATCTGTAGGTTTTACAACTCCATAGGTAATATCGTAAACGTGTTCTACCAAATCGTCTCTTGAACTATCATCTGCAATAAACGTTCTTAATTTTGCATCTTTAATAGCAATTTTTTCAAAACGTGGTCTTTCAGATAAAATTTCTGTCACTTTTTTTGCTGATAATTTTGTTCCTCCAGCTAAAATTTTTGCAGTTTTTTGTTGATTTAACAAATCTTCAGCAGCTTCTGTCATTCCGTAAAAAGAGGTTTCTGCTGTGTTAGGAATAAAAGAAAAAACAGTGTTTGAAATATCAGAATCAATAGACTTCAAAATTTCTGGGAATACATATTTTCCTAAATTTTTTCGTTCTTCATAAATACTTGCATCACTTCCTCTAGAAAAATAAATACGTTCAAAAGAACAGGCTTTATTTTCTCTTGGTTCAATTACTTTTTTAATAGAAACATTTCCACTTTTTTTAATGATTAAAGCATGTCCTCTTTCTAATTCCTGAACTTTATCAATCTTAACATTAAAAACGGTTTGTATTACTGGTCTTTCTGAGGCAACCACTACAACTTCATCATCTTCATAAAAATAAGTTGGTCTAATTCCATTTGGATCTCTTAACACAAAAGCATCTCCATGCCCAACTAAACCAGCCATTGCATAACCTCCATCCCAATTTTTAGAAGATCTTTTTAAAACTTTTTTCAAGCTTAAATTTTCTTCTATATATGGTGATGCATCTTTTTTACTAAAGCCTTTTTTCTTTGCTTTTTGATATAATTTAGCAACTTCATCTTCTAAGAAATGCCCAATTTTTTCCATGACAGTTACAGTATCTGTAGCTTCTTTAGGATGTTGCCCTAACTCAATTAACTCTTCTAACATTTGGTTAGAATTCGTCATGTTAAAATTCCCAGCAACAATTAAATTTTGATGTTTCCAATTACTTTGACGTAGAAAAGGATGCACACTTTCTATCGAATTTTTACCAAAAGTTCCATAACGTACATGTCCTAAAAACAAATTACCAACATAAGGCATATTTTCTTCTTGCCAATTTACATCGTCTTTTTTAGTTGGATTTTTCTCTAAAACACCATTTAAACGCCCGTTAATTTGTGCAAAAATATCTTGAATTGGTTGCGATTGATTTGATCGAACTCTACTAATATATCTAGTTCCTGGTGCAACATTAAATTTTACGCTTGCAAAACCTGCTCCATCTTGCCCACGATTGTGTTGCTTTTCCATCAATAAATACATTTTATTAATGCCATAAAAAGCAGAACCGTATTTATCTTTATAAAACTGTAATGGCTTTTTTAATCTAACTAATGCTATTCCACATTCGTGTTTAATTGCGTCGCTCATTTTAAGTATACTTTTATTATAATTTTTTAATAAAAAAATCCGCGTTTTTAAACGCGGATTTTTATTTATGAGATATCTATATCAAATTGAGTTAGTTCTTTAAACGATTGTAAGCGTTTATCAACTTCATCTTTTTTTAATTCTTGCATTCTTTCAGTACCAAATTTCTCCACACAAAAAGAAGCTAAATTAGAACCGTAAATAATTGCATTTTTCATGTTCTCGAAAGAAATATTTTCTGTTTTTGCTAAATAACCACAAAAACCACCTGCAAAAGTATCTCCTGCTCCTGTTGGATCAAAAACTTCTGCTAAAGGTAAAGCTGGTGCAAAAAACATTTTACCATCATTAAATAATAAAGCTCCATGTTCTCCTTTTTTAATCACTACATATTTTGGACCCATAGAATGGATTTTCTTTGCAGCATTTACCAAAGAATATTCTCCAGAAAGTTGGCGAGCTTCTTCATCATTAATAGTAATAACATCCACACGTTTTAAAACGGTATGCAAATCATCTAAAGCAATATCCATCCAAAAATTCATCGTATCTAAAACTACTAATTTTGGTCTTTCTGTCATTTGATCTAAAACAGATGCTTGCGTTAAAGGGTGTAAATTACCCAACATTACAATACCTGCATCTTTAAAGTTTTCAGGAACAACAGGCGTAAAAGTTTCTAATACATTTAATTCTGTGATTAAAGTATCTCTAGAGTTCATATCATTATGATATTTTCCACTCCAAAAAAAGGTTTTCCCTTCTTTTACAACTTCAACACCATCAGTATTAACCCCTTTATTGTTCAACATTTCTAAATATGATGCTGGGAAATCTCCACCAACTACAGAAACAACTCCTGTTTCTACTCCAAATTGACTTGCTGATAAACCAATATAACTTCCAGATCCACCTAAAATTTTATCGGTTTTACCAAAAGGAGTTTCAATTGCATCGAATGCTACAGTACCAACTGCTAATAATTTGCTCATAAATTTTAATTAATCTTCTAAAAAAGAAGAATTTTAATACGTTAAATCATTCTTAAAAACGAAGTAACAACAATGAATATTCTATATACTTTAATACTTTACAAGCACTTTTTAATGCTTTTTTATCGTATTTTTGCCTTTTTATAAAAGGTATTTACAATACCGCAAAAATAAGTTTTAAAAATGACTATCAAAGAAATACAAGAAGAAATTATTGATGAGTTTTCTATGTTTGATGATTGGATGGAACGTTATGAATACATTATAGAGCTTGGCAAATCTTTACCAATAATTAATGACGAGTATAAATTAGATGAGAATTTAATTAAAGGATGCCAATCTAAAGTTTGGTTATTTTCTGAATTAGAAAACGATACTGTAAAATACACAGCAGATAGTGATGCCATTTTAACAAAAGGAATTGCAGCTTTATTATTAAGAGTTTATTCTGGGCAAAAACCTGCAGATATTTTAACTGCAGAAACTAAATTTATAGACGAAATTGGTTTAAAAGAACATTTATCACCAACAAGAGCAAATGGCTTGGTTTCTATGGTGAAACAAATAAAAATGTACGCAATTGCGCAACAAACAAAATTAGCAAAATAACATGACAGATAAAGAATTAGAAGAAATTGGCGATAAAATTATAAGAGTTTTAAAAACTATTTATGATCCAGAAATCCCTGTAGATATTTATGAGCTTGGGTTAATTTATGATGTTTTTGTGTCGGATGAAAACAATGCAAAAATATTAATGACATTAACATCTCCAAACTGCCCAGTTGCAGAAAGTTTGCCTGTTGATATCGAAGAAAAAGTAAAATCTTTAAAAGAAATTAATTCTTGTGAAGTAGAAATTACTTTCGACCCAACTTGGACTTCTGAAATGATGAGTGAAGAAGCGAAATTGGAATTAGGAATGCTTTAAAAAAGTTTGCAGTTTGCAATAGCAGTTTTTTAGTAAATGTCAGTTCGAGTGATTTCGATTTTTCATCGAAATTGTATCGAGAACAATTTTAAATTTAAAATTTTAAACATTGAATCAAGAAGAAGAAATTATAAATAGAGTTAGCAATAGTGTTCTTAAAACTTTTGACCTCGAAGAAATTTATCCTGAAGGAGAAAGAATCTTGTTTGATATTAAAGAATGGCTTTTTCAAGAATTAATTTTAAAAGAAAGAGATTTTAGAGTTTTGGTAAAAAACCATGATTGGTCTAAATACCGAAAAAGCTTTGTAGCTGTAACTTGCTCTGCAGATGCGATTATACCTTCTTGGGCATTTATGTTAATTGCTGCAGAATTAACGCCTTTTGCCAACAAAGTTGTTATTGGAGATTTAGAGTTGTTAGAAACCGTTATTTATCAAGAATTATTAAGTTTTGTAGATTTTAAAGAATTTGCAGATAAACCAGTAATAATTAAAGGTTGTGCAGATAAACCCATTCCGAATTCTGCGTATGCTTTTTTAATTGCAAAATTACAACCTACAGCTAAATCAATTATGTTTGGTGAAGCATGTTCTACAGTACCATTATATAAATCCAAAAAATAATTTTATTTTTTATTAAATAACATTATTTTTGTTAGCTTAAATATTACGCGTGAATAAGTTTATTTTCTTTTTTTTCTTAATAATATCTATGAGTACTTTCGCTCAAAAGAAGAAGAAAGAGGCTCCAGTACCTAAATGGAAAATCGACGGAAAATTCGCTTTTATATTCAATCAATCTTCTTTTTCTAATTGGGCTTCTGGAGGAGAAAATACAATTGCTGGTAATTTTAATGTTAATTATGATTTTAACTACAAAAAAAATAACATTAACTGGGATGGTAGAATAATATCTAGTTTTGGATTAAGCCACATTGCTGAAAAAGGGAATAGAAAAACCGATGATCGTTTTGAATTTAATTCTTTACTAGGTTTTAAAACATCTCCAAGCTGGTTTTTATCAATTCTAACAAATTTTAGAACACAATTTACAGAAGGTTTTAATTACAAAACAGATCCTAAAGTACTCGTTTCAGACTTTTTATCACCTGCATATTTAACATTTGGCCCAGGTTTACTTTATAAAAACACCGATGATTTAACAGCAAACATTGCACCTTCAACAGCAAGATATACTTTTGTTGATGATTTTTTCTCTGGAAAATTTGGTGTAGAAGAAGGCAAAAACACTGCTTTCAGTTTAGGTTTTAACTTATCTGGCTATTATAAGTTTAGTTTAATGGAAAATATAGAGATGGAAAACATCTTAAATTTATATACAGATTATTTGGCGAATGTGGGTAATGTAGATGTAGATTACCAAACAAACATTCGCTTTAAAGTAAATAAATCTATAAAGATGTTGATGACTTTCCATACAATTATGGATGATAATGCTTCTAGCAAAGTACAATTTAGACAATTATTTGGTTTAGGACTTAATTACAAATTTCACGAAAAAGTGACTTATTAATATTTTTATTGTCTAATAGAATATAAGATGCACTTTAGCACGTTTAAATTTTAATAAAAAAAATCAAACTTAAAAAATGAAAAAATTATCAATTTTACTACTTTTAATAACGATTAGCTTTGCTGCAAATGCACAAACAGCTGACGAATTAAAAAAAGAACAAGCTCCTAAAAAAGCTGAAATTGCTAAATTACAAGGAGAAGTAAAAGCTTTACAAGCAAAAATAGATGCACTTCCAGGTTGGAGAATTGGTGCTTTTGGAACTATAGGAGCTAGCCTATCTGGTTTTAACAATTGGTATGCAAGAAATGCCCCAGATGCTTCTGCAGGTAATATTGGTGTTACAATAAATGGTTTTGCAAACTTAATTGAAGAAGATTTTTTCTGGAGAAACTCTGGAAACATTAATCTTGGTTGGGTAAAATTAGATGATAAATCTGTTACTGGAGATGAAGGTTTTGAAACTGCAACAGACGTTTTTACAATTAGTTCTTTATATGGTAAACGATTAAATAAAAAATGGGCAGTTTCTGGTTTAGCAGAATATAGAACTACGTTAATTGATAATTTTAACAACCCTGGTTATTTAGATTTAGGTGCTGGTTTAACGTGGACACCTACAAGCCATTTAGTAGTTGTAATGCATCCAGGAAACTACAATTTTGTTTTTAGTGATGGAGATACTGCTTTTGAATCTTCTTTAGGTGCAAAAGTTGTAGCAGATTACACGAATAAATATGGAGGTTTAAGTATAAAATCTAACTTATCATTGTTTCAAAGCTATGAAAATGGAGATTTATCTAACTGGACTTTTACAAACTCTTTTGGATACACAATTTGGAATGGAATTGGCTTAGGTTTTGAAGTTGGTTTAAGAAACAACAAACAAGAGGCTTTAAATAATGCTTTACAAAATTTTGATGCTAGCACAATTTTACCTGCTCCACCAACTCCAACATTCGATAATATTGACAACAAATTACAAACCTATTGGTTATTTGGTTTGAGTTATGCTTTATAAAAAAGTAAAATATCATAAAAAAAGCCTGTTGATTTAAATCAACAGGCTTTTTTTTTACGTAGTAAAATATTTTAATTCCCTCCTAAAAACTTAGGCTTAATTACTAACATTGCCCAAGCCCAATTTTGAGTTCCTGCAACTGAAGCTTCTGTTACTCCTTTTAATTCATACATTCCATCACTTGCAAACATTTGAGAATACCCTAGCACTAAAGAATAGCCTTTAAATTTTCTCTTATAGACTAGATCTACTTCAGTTCCTAAAGGCTTTTCTCCACTAGCTAGTGCTTGTTCTCCTCTAAAGTTTAAAACTTTAACCATTAAACTTGATGTATAACTTAAAGTGAAATTTGCACTTGCATGAACATCAACTAAACCAATAGAATTTGCATGATTACCAACATAAAAATAATCCATAAACCCATTAAATTTATGATTTGTTCCATATAAAGGGAAGAAAGCTCCTGTTTCACCAACTTCTCCATCATTTCCACTTATAATTTCTAATCCTGCTCCTAAACCAACTTTTGAGGATGCTTTGTAAGTAAAATCTAATCCTAATAAATATGCTCCTTTTACATTTACTTCTCCTTGACGTTTTCCTGTTTGCAAGTATGCATTTGCAGCAATGCCTAAACTTCCAGATTTATACTCCAAATGTGTTCCTAAGGTTTGTAAATTACTTACACCATCTGCAACATTATTAGTGTCATATTTTTGAAATCCATTATTTAATAATAAAAGACTACCTGTTAATTTATCCCATTTTTGTTTCATATATAACATTTGCATCGTTTTATATGAGAAAAAACCTGTAGTACTATATTCTGTACCTGTTGATACAAATCCTGTTGGATTAGAATAATCTTGATTAAAAGCCAAACCAAAATCTAACATAAAGTTGTCTTTCTTATATTTTATTAAAGCTGCATCATGATTACGACCTTGTTGTGCCCAATCTAATCCTCCTAAAATTCTTTGATCATCATAAGATAAAACTTGACGACCTACTTTTGTTGAAGTATTTTCTCCTAACTTAATTTCTGCCCAAGCTTGAAAAACGGCAAAAGAATTATTCTGATCATAAGGTAAAATTTGTCTGTTTTCTCCCCAAACCATTATGTCTTGTAAACTAACATACACCCAATAATTATCAGTCATATAACTAGTATTTAATCTTACTCTGGTAGAAATTCCGAAACCTGCATCTGATGCATCTGGAATTAAACTTCCAAATCCATGACGATATTCTGTTCTTGGTCTAAACTCTCCATCTAATGTAAACTGTGCAGTTATTAATTGGAAACACACAAGCATTAATCCTAAAATTACGTATTGTTTTTTCATTATTTACTTTTTTAATTTTACTAATTTTCTTGTTTAAAATTGAAGTATTATCTGTTATTAATAAACAAAACAATACTTCAAATTATTTTACTAGTATTATTTTCTTAAAATTGGTTTTGGGAGCTTCGCAAAGTGAACATTCATAATCTGAAGGAAGCTTACTAAATAAAGTTTCTACAGGAATATTTTGAGTTGCATCTCCAAAATGTTCGTCATAAATTGTTAAACAGTCTGCACATTGATATACTTCTAATTCTGAAGTTTCTTTTTTGGTTTCAACTTCTTTTTCTTCTTCTCTTTCTGTTCCTAATTGATCAAAATACAATTGACTTAATTCCATTAACAAACCTGGTAATTCTACCTTATCTACATCTTGTACATGTAAAATATAATCTCTTGTATTTGGGTCGAAGTTTTTTGCATATAACAAATTATAGGTATCTCTAGTTTTAAAATTACCAATCATTTCTGGTTGTTTATTTTTTTCAACTACAATAGATGTGAAATAATATGAAGACTTACTATAATCTGTAATTCCGAAGGTTAAACCATAGGTGCTAATATCATTTTGATCAAAATTAGAAACCAAATACTTTTTAAGGTTTAGCGCATCTTTATTGGCAACTGGCAAATGCCAATTTAGCTCTAACATAGAATGCCTAACGTTAATTCCTCTTTTTCCTAAAAACTTCTCCCAAATTAATTTAGATTCTTTGGGAATTCCTTTTACAATAAATGATTTCCAGGGAGTAATAGATATTTTACCAATCTTATTTTCTGAACATAATTCGCACATTTCCTTCAAAAAAGAAATGTCATATTTGTTGTTTCTCCAATACAAACCCAACCAATATTTATCCATTCCAATTTTGTTCATTCCTTCAAAATACGGAAATGGGTAAAAAGGCACTTCCAAAGGTTTATCTACAGTTCTATTATTGGTATCAACTGCGTCACTTACCAATTCAAAAATAGTTTCTATGGTTTCTGGTTCTTCCTGAAGTATATCTTCAATAGCGGTTTCAATTTTATCTAAATCCCAGCTATAAATTAACGCAGGATACATTTTTGTTTTTTTCCATTCTGGTAGTCTGATGTACAAATACCAATAATCTTCATGTTCTGAAGCAATAAAATTAATATGCCCAGTAAACAACGGAACCAAACGTTGTTTTGGATCTGTTAAATTGATTTTTAATTTAGATTTAGAACGAAATTGCTCTAACAAATACAAGTATCTATCACCTGTTAACCAAGAAGTACTTGGAAAAATATCTGCACAAACATATGAGGAAACAATGTTTTCTACACCAACCTCATCAACTTCTACAACTTTTAGTTTATCAAACTGAGTAAGGTCTTCTGAATTTACTTTTTTAGGCAATAAAATATCTTGTCTAGATCCAAAAGAAATAGTTTTTAAACCCAAACTTTCTACAGACTCACAAATGTATTTTAGCTCTCCTGGAGATAAAACTCCACCTTTAACGATTAATCTATTTAACTGCTTGCTCATACACCTACTTTTGCATTGTTCAAAATTTCTCTAACTTCAGTTTTGCAACTTCCACAACCTAAACCTGCCCCTGTTTTATTACATAATTCTGTAAAATTTGTACATCCTTTTGTAATTTCTTCCTCGATATTTCCTTCTCCAACTTGACTACAAGAACATACTAATTTTCCTAAAACTGGTTTATCGTTTGATGCACCTCTTAACAAGGTATTTCGTTTGTCAGACATTTCGATTTTGCTCTCAATCATGGTTTTAAATTCTGCAAACTCGTTTTTATCACCAACTAAAACTGCTCCAATTAACAAATCGTCTTTTACAATACATTTTTTATAATAACGTTTAGAAATATCTGTAAAAATAATCTCTTCGTAACTAGAATCGTTTTCTGGAACCGTAATTTCACCAATACTACAAAGGTTTAAATCGTTGAATTTCAAAATATTCATCAATACAGAACCTTTGTACGCTTCACTAATATCACCTGCAATAAAATTGGCTAAAATACCTGCTTGTTCTTCTGCTGCTGATGTAATTCCGAATAATTGATTATTAAATTCTGCAATTTCTCCAATAGCAAAAATACTTGGGTCTGAAGATTGTAAATGCTGATTTACTTTTACTCCACGTCCACAAATAATTCCGTTATTTTTAGCAATCTCTATATTGGGTCTTGTACCAATTGCATACACAATTGCATTGGCAGTTATGTATTTTCCACTTTTTAGATTGATGGTTAATTCACCAGTATCTTCATCATCAAAAACAGTACTTACTTCATTATCAAAATAAATTTGAATACCTCTTTCTTGCACATCTAAAGACAATAATTTACTCGAAATCTTATCTAATTGACGCTCCATTAATCGAGAAGCTCTTTGCACAATGGTGATTTTTACATTCTTGTGTTTCATTGCTGCTGCCAACTCTAAACCCAACAAACCTCCACCAACAATTACTACATGCTGTTCTTCTGGAGGTAAACCTGTATCATCTAAATATTTTTTAAATTGATCTGCATCCGTTTTATTACGCATCGTAAATCTACCAGGCAAATCTATTTGTACATCTTTAGGAATAAAAGGCCTACTTCCTGTTGCTAAAATCAACTTATCAAAAGTGTGCGTTTCTCCATTTGAGTCTATAACAACCTTCTTTTCTTTATCAATTTTATCAATAATAGTTTCTGAGTGAATTTTGATATTTAAATTGCTTAATTCTGAATTTTTAATCTTCAATAATTGTTCCCATGAAAGTTCTTCTGTAATATATTCTGGCAATAAAACTCGGTTATAAAACAAGTTTTCTTCCTTAGAAAAAACATGAATTTCATCAACGTCATTATAATCTCTATAATTTTGTAAAAAACGAAAAGCTGCTGCTCCTGCACCTGCAATGATAATTTTGTCTTTTGGTTTTTTATATTTTGATACAGATACTGATGTAAATTTAAAATCTGGTTCTTTAGAAACAGGATCTACATGCGTATTTGTTAAATTATTAGCTCTATTTAAATTACTTTGCAATACTTTTCCCCAATGCATTGGCAAGAAAACAACACCTTCTTTAATAGCGTCTGTAATTTTTGCACGAACTCTAACTATACCATTTCCGCTTTTAATTTCAGTAATATCTCCATCTGAAATCTTGTTTAAATACGCATCTACAGGATTTATTTCTAAAACAGGCTTCGGATAATGTGTTTTTAATCTTGCTACTTTTCCTGTTTTGGTCATGGTGTGCCATTGATCTCTAACACGACCTGTAGTTAAAATCAATGGAAATTCAGAATTTGTCTTTACAGAAGTATTTTCTAAAGTTGATGGAACATTAAAAATTGCTTTTTGTGATGGTGTATAAAATTTCTTATCCTCAAAAAGACGAGGTGTTCCTTTATGGCGATATTCATTTACAGGCCATTGAAAAGTTCCTTCGTTTTTTAATCGATCATAATTTAAAAAAGAAACATCAATATTTGTGCCTTTGGTCATGGATGCATATTCGTCATAAATTTCTGATGCATTATTATAATTAAACCCTCTAAAACCCATTCTTTGGGCAAAATCACAAAAAATCTCTACATCTGGTCTTGCTTCTCCTGGAGCTTCAATTTCTTTAGGCAAATAAGAAATTCTACGTTCAGAATTTGTCATGGTTCCTTCTTTCTCTAACCAAGCTGCTGCTGGCAACACCAAATCTGCATACTTTACAGTATCTGATTTATGAGAAATTTCTTGTACCACAACAAACTTAGAATTTTCCATTGCTTTTTCTATCTGATGAGAATTTGGCATACTCACTAACGGATTTGTACAAACAATCCAAACTGCTTTTAATTTTCCACTTTCTAAAGCAGAAAACATTTCTGTAGCTGTTAATCCTGGTTTTGGAGATATTTTATCAACTCCCCAGAATTGCGCCACTTCTCTTCTATGTTCTTCGTTTTGTAAATCTTTATGAACTGCTAATAAATTTGCCATTCCACCAACTTCTCTTCCTCCCATTGCATTTGGCTGCCCTGTTAAAGAAAAAGGTCCTGAACCTGGTTTACCTACTTGACCTGTAATTAAAGATAAATTTAAAAGCGATGTATTTTTGTCTGTGCCAATTACACTTTGGTTTAAACCCATTGCCCACATACTGATAAACCCTTTTGAAAGACCAATTATTTCTGCAGCTTTTTCGATTTCTCTTTCTGGTACTCCACAAATTTTAGACGCTTTTTTTAAGCTTGTTTCAAAAATTATTTTCTTATAATCTTCAAAACCTTCTGTATGTTTATTTATAAAATCTTCATCAATTAAACCACTTTTATACAAATGTCTACCAATAGCATTGTATAAAATTACATCTGTACCTGGTGTTAATTGTAAATGTAAATCTGCAAAATTTGCTGAATCTGTTTTACGGGGATCAATCACAATTATTTTTACATTCGGGTTTTCTTCTTTTTGTTTTTCAATCCTTCTAAACAAAATAGGATGACACCAAGCAGGATTTGCTCCTGTTATTAAAAAAGTATCTGCTAATTCTATATCTGCATATGAAATTGGCACACTATCTTCTCCAAAAGTTTTTTTGTAACCAACCACTGCAGAACTCATACATAAGCGTGAATTGGTGTCTATATTATTAGTTCCTAAAAAACCCTTAGTCAACTTATTAGCGATATAATATTCTTCTGTTAAACTTTGACCAGAAACATAAAACGCCACTGAATCTGGACCGTGTTTTTTTATAATTGATTTAAAAACACTGGCAGCTCTATCTAAAGCAGTATCCCAAGAAACACGTTCACGTGGATGTGAACGACTCCATCTCATTTCTGGATATAAAATTCTATCTGAAGTATCATTGGCAACATAATGCAAGTTCATTCCTTTAGAACATAACATTCCTTTATTTACAGGATGAACTTTATCACCTTCAACAAAAACCTTGTTGTTAATGTCTTTTTTTACGATAATTCCACAACCAACTCCACAATAAGAGCATGTTGTTTTGATTTCATTTTTTATCATTTAGACTAAGATTTTATACTAAATACGACATTAAAAACTGACTAACCAAAGGTTGACTTTATTATTCTGAATACTTTAAAAAAGGGTATTTCTATTCTAGAAATCAATAAAAAAACACAACTATAATTAACGTTTAACAGGTATAGGAATTAATTCTGGGCTTGTATTTTTTACATTAGATGGCGCTTCATTTTCTTCTTCTTCAGTAGAAAATTTTATAGCTAAAGCAGCAATACCTGTAATTACTACTACAAAACCTATTAATAAATACCCACTTGAAACAGCGCTCGATGAAGCTACAGATTGTGCTGCTTTTATTACTTCTTCACCTAAACCCTCATTAGCAACAATAGCTGCTTTTTCTGCCATCGCAGATTTTGATTTTAACAACATTGCTGCTAAAAAAGCACCAACATTTCCTCCTGCTCCAACTATTCCAGAGATAGAACCAATTGCTTTTTTATTAATAAAAGGCACTACAGAGAATGTTGCGCCTTCTGCCATTTGTACGGTTAAACTAAAGAAAATCAATAAAACAATTCCAAAAACAATACTTGTTGCACTTGAGAAAGAAATTAACATAATTCCCTGTAAAGTAAGAATGAACGATAAGAATAAAACACGACCTCTTAATCCTTTTAGTTTCCCAAATTTATCACCAAAAAAACCACCTAAAGTTCTTGCAAAAATATTCATTAAAGCAAATGATAATACAATATTACCTGCTGTTACTCTTTCTAATTGAAAAGTATTTTGAAGATAATCATCCATGGTTCCATAAACCGTTAATTCTATTCCAAAACTAGCAGCATATACTACAAATAAAATCCAAACTCTATAATCTTTTAAAACAGCTAAAAAACCTATTTGATCTTTTTTAGCAACAATCATTTCTCCTGCAGCTTTTAATTCTTTAAAATTTCCTCTTGGGGTATCTTTTGTGAAAAAGAAATAAACGATTCCCATTAAAAAACAGACAATACCTGCAATTACCATAGAATATCTCCAAGCCTCAGCATCTGCAACACCAAATGAAACTACAGCAGCAGCAATTAAAGGCATTCCTAACCTATTTGCTCCTCCACCTAAGTTTCCCCAACCAGCAGAAGTTGCATTTGCAGTACCTACAATATTAGGCGCAAACATTAAAGAAGTGTGTACTTGTGTTATTACAAAAGAAGCCCCTATAAAACCAATAAATAATCTACAGATAAGAAATTGTGTAGGAGTTTGAACCAATCCACATAAAATAACAGGAATTGCGCCTAACATTAACAACCATGTATAACATAATCTTGGACCATATTTATCACACAATTTACCAATTAATAAACGTGCAAAAACAGTTCCTGAAACCGCTAAAATAATTGAGTTCCATTTTTGATCTGGAGTTAATCCTAAATCTTTTACAACATCTGGCATAAAAGGAACAATACCAAACCATGCGAAAAAGCATAAAAAGAAGGATATGGAAGTAATCCAAAATGTGCGAGTAGAAATACTCTTAAAATTAAATAAACTTAGTTTTGTTGATTTTTGTTGTGCTAAACTTGCCATAATACATATTTTTAGATATACAAAACTAAGTATAAATACTTAATTTATGTGTTTAAAAATACGTATATTTTAATTATTAGTAGATTAATAATTACGTAATACTGTTTTTAAGAATTTGATAAAATTGACCATAAAAAATAATTAGAATAAAAAACAGCCAACTACTTAACACTTATAATAATTGATATTCTTTAGCTTTAGTAGTTAATTCTTGAAGGTTTTTAGCCTCTAACTTCTTCATTAAGTTAAAACGATGCACTTCTGCAGTACGTTTACTAATTGCAAGTTCATCTGCAATGTCTTTATTATTCTTTAACTCTAAAACTAAACTAAGTATTTGTTTTTCTCTTTTAGTTAATTTAAAAGGAAGTTCTATTGGTTCTGATTTTTTTTCAACAATATTACTTGTATTTCCATTTACAAAATTGTTCATAATAATTGAAGAAACATCTCCAGTAAAATACTTACCTCCAATAGCTACTTTATTAACTGCTTTTAAAAATTCTTCTTTACTTGCTCCTTTTAATAAATAACCATCTGCTCCTGCTTGAATTGATTTTACAACATATTCTTCAGAATCATGCATAGAAAGCACTAATGTTTTTACATCTATATTATTTTTAGTAATTTCTGCAACCACTTCAATTCCGTTCATTTCTGGCATTCTAATATCAACAATTAAAACATCTGGTTTGTTTTTTGAAATTACCTCTAAAGCTTCTTTTCCATTTGAAGCTTCATCAATAACCGTAATTCCTGTCTGATCTTCTAAAAGCGCTTTAATACCATCTCTAACCAAAACATGGTCGTCTGCTAAAACTACATTAATCATAATTGTAAATATTTTATACGTACAAAAATAAGGTTTTTAAGTAAAACTACGTATTTATTAAATAGGGATATTTAAAGTAACTCTTGTCCCTTTTCCTAATTCTGAATTTAAAAACAACCTGCCATCAATATATTTGATGCGTTCTTTCATAAAAGTCATTCCCATTCCACCATCACCTTTTTTAACTTTTTTCACTTTTGATGGTTCAAAACCTTTTCCATCATCATCTATAACTAGACTTAGCATACTTTTACTATGAGAAAGTGACACTAAAATATGAGACGAATCTGCATATTTAATAGCATTATTAATTGCTTCTTGTACAATTCTATAAATATTTATTTCTGTTAAAGAATCTAAACGAATATTAAAATCGGTTTTATTAAAAAATACAATTTCCTTTCCTGTTAATCTACCTAATTCTTGGGTTAATTTTGTAATTGCAGGTACAATTCCATGATCTGATAATTCTGGTGGCGTTAAATTAAAAGTTGCTGTTCTAACTCCTTTTATAATATTTGTAGTTAACTCTTTTAGATGCTCTATTTTAATGGCAGTTTTATCTATATCTGCAATATTAATACTTTCTAAATTGTATTTTAAACCAGTTAGCATTTGCCCAATTCCATCATGCACATCTTTGGCAATTCTATTCTGTTCTTTTTCTTGATTTTCTATAATCTTGCTCGAGATTATTTTTTGCTGACTCATTTTCTCTTCAAAACTATCTTTTGTCAACCTTTCTATTTCTAATTGAGCAGCTTTTCTATCTGTAATTTCTGAAGCTATAATTAGTAATTCTGACTTATCTTCTGAAGGATTATATGGAATGATAGACATCTCTAACCAAACAACTTCTCCTTGTTTTGTTGTTGATTTAACCTCTCCTTGCCAACCCGTTTTTTTATGCTGAAAGATTAAGTCTTCAATTAATAATTGCTCGTTTTCATTAATTGATAAAACATTCCAAAACAAGATGTCTTGTTTAAAATTTGAAAGTTTAAATAAACGTGAAAACTTGTTTCCAAAATGAATTAAATTTCCGTTAGTAGAAATTCTTGCAAACAATAATGTTTCATCCATTGCATGACTCAATGCACGCAATTCTTTAATTGATTTTTCTTTAGAAATACTCAATTCATCTGCTTCAAAAGCCATTTTCTTTGCTTTCTTTTCTGCAGATAATAATTCAGATAATGTTGCTTTTACTGATTTTGCTGTTGGCCAAAAAATGAATAAAAATTCACCTAAAAGAATGAGCAAAGTTAAAATCATTAAAAGGAATTCTAACTTACGTAACCATACAACTTTTTTATTAGCTTCTAAATCGTACTGATTTACAATTCTATCCATAATCAACAAAAATTCACCTTCATTATTGGTTATTTTTTTGATATCTGAAGTTAATTCATCAACAGAAATTAATAAATCTTTTTCTAACTTTTCAACAATAGAATTAGAAGCTTTTAGAATGGTATTAAAAACAGGATTTAATGCATTATACTCTCTAGTTATATGATCACTATTTTGTTTAGGAAGCCCTAAGCTATCATTTCCTTTCTGTAAAGAATTATGAGAAAAATTCCACAAGTACAGCGTTTCTTTAATGTTTTTTTGAAGTATTTCTCTATCTTTTTTATCAGAAGAAACCGAAAGAGAAACAACTTCTTTGGTTAATTTCTGACTCAGCATTCTTTGTCTACCTGCAATATTAATTACTGTAGAATCGCTTTGTTGAGTTTCTAAATGTTTACGAACCAAAATCTGACTAATTATTACAGAAAGTGCAATTGTACTTAAGGCAATAATATATAAACGACTTAATTTATCAAACGTTTTTTTGTCTAATGAATTGCCATTTTTTGTCATTTTTACTTTTTTAAGAAATCGCTTGTTTTACCAACGCTAAACTTTTTTCAGAAAAAGGAAGTTGTAGTGCAGCTTGGTGTCCTTTATCAGACATTTTTACCCAAGTTTTCTTTAAAATATCGATAATTTTTTCATCAGTATGTTTTGCTGCAAATTCATCAAAATAATAATCTAAAAAAACCAAACAAATAACATCTTCTAATGTTTGAGATTCTTCGTTTTTCTTGATGAGTTTTTTTAAGATAATTTTCTGCACTCTATCTACAAATTGCTCATCAAAACCAACTTGTTCTAAGATTTCTCCAGTAAGTTTAGCATGCATTTTTTTTAATTCCTCACGCCATTTTAAATATCCAACTCTATCCATTGGATATTCATTTCTTTCAATTTTCCATCTACAAATATGTTGTGCTCTTGCAGCAATTTGAAGTGCTTTAGATGCGTTAGGCTCAAACTGAAGTAGTTTTCTTGTCATTCTTTGAGAATACAATAATTCTTTAGAATACGCTATCCCAGCTACTTGATACGTGTTTGGGTCTTCTGCATTTTTTTGATCAATAATTGCAATGGCAGTTTCAAATCTTGTTGGCTTCATTTTCTTAATTTAATCTGAGAAGCCAATATACACATTTCCTTCATTAATCTTTACAGGATATGTAGCAATTTTTAAATCTTCTCCAGCTAAATTTGAACCATCTTCTAGAGAGAAATTCTTTTTATGTAATGGACAAGCAACTTTTGGAATCCCTCCTTTGTCGCCAATCATACCAACAGATAAAACCATTTCCATTTTATGTGGACATAAATTTTGAGTAGCATACCACTTACCAGTTCTTGCAAAATTATAAACAGCAATCTGCTTTGTTTTATGCTTAATACAAGCCCCTGAATTTTCTGGAAAATCTGTTGTTTTACCAACCTTAAACCATTCGTTTACATTTGCTTCTAAAACTGTTTGATATTTTTCTAGTACTTCTTGCATCTTTTTATTATTTTATTTGGGCGTTACCTAAAAAGGTCGGGCTTTACGCTATATCTTTTTGCAGAAAAAGCAAAAAGGATGTCGCTTCAATCCCTAACGCACATTTTTACTAACTTTTAGCTATCGCTTAAAGTGTATTTATTTTTTAAATACTTACAAGGTTTTTGAAACCTTGCAGGAAGAGAACTCATACTTTTTCAGCTAATTGACGATTGAAAACTGCCAACTAAAATACTGCCTACTTATTTACACCCAAGCTTTTGGCATTTTTTGACCACGCATTGGCACAAATTTAATGTTATCATCAGTATCATCAGAATTTACAAAGTGTTTAAAGCGTTTCATTACTTCTTCACTTTCTACAGCTTGTTTCCATTCACATTCGTATTTGTTAACCAAACCTTGCATTTCGATATCTAAATCTTTTGCAATCCCTAAAGAATCCTCAATAACAACTTGTTTTAAATATTCAATTCCACCATCTAATTTATCTAACCAAGGAGCTGTTCTTACTAAAGGTCCTGCAGTTCTTATATAAAACATTAAAAATCTATCTAAGTATTTTACAACGGTTTCATCATCTAATTGTTCTGCCAATAAAACCGCGTGTTTTGGTGTAGCTCCACCATTTCCACACACGTATAAATTCCAACCACCATCAACAGCAATTAAACCAAAATCTTTACCTCTTGCTTCTGCACATTCTCTAATACAACCAGAAACTCCTCCTTTTAATTTATGAGGAGAACGCAAACCTCTATACCTGTTTTCAATTTCGATAGCAAATGTTACACTTTCATGCATACCATATCTACACCAAGTTGAACCTACACAACTTTTTACAGTTCTTAAAGATTTTCCATATGCATGACCACTTTCGAAACCAGCAGCAATTAATTCTTTCCAAATTAAAGGAAGTTCATGTATTTGAGCTCCAAATAAATCTATTCTTTGTCCACCCGTAATTTTGGTATATAAATCGTATTTTTTAGCAACTTCTCCAATTACAATTAATTGATCTGGAGTAATTTCTCCACCAGCAACTCTTGGCACCACAGAATACGTTCCATTTCTTTGAATGTTTGCCAAAAAGCGATCATTTGTATCTTGAATTGTTGGTTGACGATTGGCAGTTTCCATTGTAACTGTTGCAAAAATTGACGCCACTAAAGGCTTACAAACTTCACAACCATGACCTTTACCAAACGTATTTAAAGTTTCTTCATAATTAGCAACTTTACTCACTTTTACCAAATCATATAATTCTTGTCTGTTATAATCAAAATGCTCACAAATGGTTTCTTTTACTTCTTTACCAAGAGATTTTAAAGTTTCATTTACTAAATCTGCAACCATTGGTTTACAACCTCCACAACCTGTTGTTGCTTTGGTTTTTGCAATTACATCACCTAAATTATTACAACCTTCTTCTGTAATTGAACAACAAATATCACCTTTACTTATACTTTCACAAGAACAAACTTGTGCTGTATCTGGCAAGTCTAAGACGCTTCCAAAAGAGGAACCTCCTTCACTTGCAGGTAAAATTAATTGCGATGGATCTTCAGGAATTTTCATTCCGTTTAAATAAATTTGATGCAGCATATTGTAATCAGCAGCGTCGCCAACTAAAATTCCTCCTAACAACCTTTTACCATCATGACTAACGTTAATTCTCTTATATAAATGTTGTGTTTTATTTTCAAAAATGATAGAATGCCCTTTTGATGCTGGCATAAAAGGCTCTCCAAAACTAGCTACATCTACACCAATCAATTTTAACTTGGTAGACATATCTATATCTTCTGGCATTACATTTTCTTTTTCTCCAATAATTTGATTTACAGCAACTCCAGCCATATCATAACCTGGAGCCACTAAACCATAAATCATTTGATTATACAAAGCAACTTCCCCAATTGCAAAAATATTTTCATCAGAAGTTTGCATTTTATTGTTTACAATAATTCCTCCTCTAGCTCCCATTTCTAAACCAGAAGTTTTTCCTAGTTCATCTCTTGGTCTAATTCCTGCAGAAATTACTAACATATCTACGTTTAGAACATCATCTTCACCAAACTCCATTCCTATAATAGATCCGTTTCCTAAAATCTGATTTGTAGCTTTACTTAAATGAATATTTAAACCTAAAGACTCTAACTTTAATTGCAATACTTGGCTACTTCTAGCATCTAATTGTCTTGGCATTAATTTAGGAGCAAACTCTACAATATGAGGTTCTAGACCCATGTCCATAACTGCTTTTCCTGCCTCTAAACCTAAAAGACCTCCACCTAAAACTGCTGCTTTTGCATTCGGATTTTCTGCCTTTAATTTTGCTGCATATCCTAACATTCCTTCTAAATCTTCAATAGTTCTATACACAAAAACGCCTTCTTTTTCAACTCCTTTTATAGGTGGAACAAAAGCAGAAGAACCTGTAGCTAACACTAAATAATCATAAGACAGCTCTCTATTTTTTGCAGTAGTTATTGTTTTAGATACTCTGTGAATTTCAGAAACTCTTTCATCTACAATTAAGTCAATTCCATTTTCTGAATACCATTCTGCTGGCGCCATTTCTAAAGCTTTTGCATTTTGATTTTCAAAAAATTCACTTAAATGAACTCTATCATATGCTGGTCTTGGTTCTTCACCAAAAACGGTAATTTTAAAATTCTCATTTCCTGAAGCTGCCACAAATTTTTCACAAAATTTATAACCAACCATTCCATTACCAACTACAATAATTTTATTCATAACTACGTATTTATATACAAAATTAAGTATTATTACTTATTTTTACAGTAAAATTTTGACTTTTTTTACGTAGAAGTAAGAAAATTATTGATTTAAAAATAGAACCTCTTTTATTTTATAATAATTCAAAAAACAGTAAATAAAATTAATAATACTCTATGTTTATAATGTTAACACTACTTCTTAACTATTTAAAAAATAATTAAAAAGGTTTTTTTTAATTTGATTACTTTTGTATTCTAAATTTCTGTTAATGACAATTTTAATAATTTACGCAACTGTATCTATATTTTTCTCTTTTTTATGCTCTATTTTAGAAGCTGTACTATTAAGCATCACTCCAACTTTTATCAATTTAAAAAAGAGTGAAGGAGAAGCCTATGCAACTGACTTAGAAATCTTAAAAAAAGATGTTGATAAACCACTTATTGCCATTTTAACCATTAACACAATTGCACATACTGTGGGTGCAATTTTAGTAGGTGTGCAAGCAAAAGTTGCCTATGCAGAAATGTATGGAACTACAGAGCAAACTATTTTTGGTATTGCAATTACAGAAGATGTAATGGTTGGAATCGTTTCTACAGTTATGACGATTTTAATTTTAGTGGCATCAGAAATTATCCCAAAAACAATTGGCGCTACTTACTGGAAACAGCTGGCAAACTTTACATCAAAAGCATTAAACATTATGATCTTTCCATTAAAATGGACTGGTATTTTATGGCTTTTACAATTAACCACAAAATTAATTGGTGGTAAAGGTCATGGAAGTATTTTAAGTAGAGAAGGTTTTTTAGTGATGACAGAAATGGCTGAAAAAGATGGTGTTTTTCATAAAGATGAAAGTAAAGTAATCAGAAATTTATTAGGGTTTAAAAATATTAAAGTGAATGATGTAATGACGCCAAGAACGGTTTTAGAAACTGCTGATGAAAGCCAAACTATCGAATCTTTTTACAACGAACATAAAAACTTACGCTATTCTAGAATTCCTGTGTTTGCTGAAAATCCTGATGAAATTACAGGTTATTTTCTAAAAGACAATTTATTAGAAGGAATGATAAATGGTAAAGGAAACGAAACTTTAGCTTCTATTAGAAGAGATATTATTGTAACTGATAGAGACCTTTCTATCCCAGATTTGTTTGATAGATTAATCAAAGAAAAAGAACACATTGCTTTAGTAGTAGATGAATATGGTTCTGTGTCTGGTATAGTTTCTCAAGAAGATGTTATTGAAACACTTTTAGGTTTAGAAATTATGGATGAAAGTGATTCTGTTGCAGACTTACAAGCACATGCAAGAAAATCTTGGAGAAATCGTGCGAAAAGAATGGGAATTATTGAGGATAAAAAAGAAGAATAATCCTATTTTATCCTGCAAGGTTTTAAAAACCTTATAGGTATAATTTTGAATTCTATTAACTTAGTCTTATCAACTTTATAATACCTACAAGGTCAAAAAAAAAGACCTTGCAGGATAAATTGTTATCAGAAACTTATTTAGTTATTGATCATCTTCCTCTTTGTATTCATAATACAAAAAGTCGTTATAAGGAAAACGTTGAATGTGAATTTTCTTAACTTCTTCGTACGTTTTTTCTTTAAAATCCTCTAAATTTTCTTTGTTTAAGGCAGATATAAAGATAGATTCTACATCATAATCGTTCATCCAAGTTTTTTTCCAATCTTGAATTGTATAGTGTTCTTTTCCTTTTTCAGTAATTAAATCGTCTTCATCAATTGTTTCATGTTCGTAAGCATCAATCTTATTAAAAACCATTACTGTTGGCTTGTCTCCACACTTAATATCATTTAAAACCGAATTTACAGAGGCTATATGATCTTCAAAATTTGGATGAGAAATATCCACCACATGTAACAACAAATCTGCTTCACGAACCTCATCTAAGGTAGACTTAAAAGACTCTACCAATTGTGTTGGTAATTTTCTAATAAACCCAACAGTATCTGTCATTAAAAAAGGAATGTTTTTAATCACCACTTTACGAACTGTAGTATCTAAAGTTGCAAAAAGTTTGTCTTCTGCAAAAACATCACTTTTACTAATTACATTCATTAAGGTAGATTTCCCAACGTTAGTATAACCAACCAAAGCAACTCTTACCATTTGCCCACGGTTTTTACGTTGCGTAGCCATTTGTTTATCAATTTTAGCTAATTTGTTTTTCAGCAAAACAATTCTATCATTGATAATTCGTCTATCAGTTTCAATTTCAGTTTCTCCAGGTCCACGCATTCCAATTCCCCCTTTTTGCTTGTCAAGGTGCGTCCAAAGTCGTGTTAAACGTGGCAATAAATATTGATGTTGAGCCAATTCTACCTGAGTTCTTGCTGAACTTGATTGTGCTCTTTGTGCAAAAATATCGAGTATTAAATTAGTTCTATCTAAAATTTTACAATCTAAAATCTTTTCGATATTTCTTAATTGTGCTGGCGATAATTCGTCATCAAAAATTGCGGTTCCAATATTGTGTGAGTCTATATAAGCCTTTACATCTTCTAGTTTACCTGTTCCTAAAAAAGTTTTAGGATGTGGTTTGTCTAATTTTTGCACAAAGCGTTCTACAACAACTCCTCCAGCAGTTGCTGTTAAAAACTCTAATTCGTCTAAATATTCAGTAGATTTAGTTTCGTTTTGTTTTTGTGTAATTACACCAATTAAAACGGCTTTCTCTGATGTTGCTTCTTTTTGTTCTATCATAGATTACAAAGATAAAAAGAAAGTTGGCACCAAAAACAAATTTGATCACAACTAAATTAATCATTAAAATAATTGAATGAAAACTGTGCAAAAAATCTACGTTCGCAGTTTTTATGGCGTTTTTATGAATTCCATTTTTTAAAAACTATGATGCATGCTAAATTGCAATTGTGCTTTACTAAAATTATCGTTTGTTTGATTCATCCAACCCATTTGAAATCTTATTTTTGGATTTAAAACATAACCTAAACCCAAATAAGTTCTGTTTCTATCAAACAACTCAACATTATTATTATCGCCAATATTTCTTTCGCCATTCATAAAAAGTTCATTGTAAAACGCCCCATAAATAGTTTTTGGTTCTGATAAACTTTTGCTATTAAATGGCACATTTATAAACAAGTTATATCTGTAACGAGTTCTAAAATCTTGATTTTCCACAAAACGTTGTTCAAATCTAAAACGATGTGTTATAAAAAAACGACTTCCTATTTTTTGCGGTAATAATGCTTCTTGGTAAATTCTATTTTCGTTTGATGTATCATCTGAATACCCAAAAGCACCTGATGTAATATTTGCAGCACCTAATGTAAACATAATACCTGCATCTTTTGGCGTAAATGTAAAGCCAGATCTTAATAAAAGTTGCTCTTTATCTCCTAAAAATTGCCAATCTCTGTATTGAATATCACCTTGAATACCAAATTGAGAATTTTTAAATTGATGATTGTAAAAATACATGTACCAAGCTCCTGTTTGGTTTTCGTCTACTTGTGCTTTTAAGCTAAAAATTGATAAAAATGTAATCGTTAAAAATAGTAAATTCTTCATTCAAAATTTATTTATTACAAATATAAAAGTATCACTATCGAAAAAGAAAGCATACTAGCTATTTAACGTTAATTTATGAATTTATACTTGAAAAATTAGTGCAAAAAAAAATCCTCAATAAATATTGAGAACTTCTTTAACTAATTCAAATTTTTAACACTATGCCTTTTTTTTCATACAATTTTTATTAAATTCATATTTTGATATGCACAAATTTATAGAAATTACACTTATTTAAAGTTACATAAATGTTAACAAATCAAAAAAATTAGGTTATAAAATTGCAATAGTATTTACTTACTTTTACACAAAACAACATACATGTTCCCTTCGTTAAAATCATCAAAACAACAAGAAAATATTACTACCATAGCATTTTATAATGTAGAAAATTTGTTTGATACTGTTGATAATCCTGCAACTGCAGATGATGATTTTACACCAAAAGGAAAACTAAATTGGACTTTAAAACGCTATAAAGTTAAAATTAGAAAATTGGGTTCTGTAATTTCTCAATTGGGTTTAAACAGGTCTGCTAAAGTTCCTGTTATTGTTGGTTTGGTAGAAGTTGAAAATGCTAGTGTTGTTTCTGATTTGGCAAATTCATCATACTTAAAAAAACATCATTATGGATATGTACATCATGATTCGCCAGATGAACGTGGAATTGATGTGGCTCTTTTATACAGCAAAGTAGCATTTGAATTATTCGATTCTTCTACCTATCCTGTTTTTTTAGAAAACGAAAAAGGTGAAAGGGATTATACAAGAGATATTTTAAAAGTTAGTGGAAAATTGCATGGAGAATTGGTGCATATTTTAGTAAATCATTGGCCTTCTAGAAGAGAAGGAACAGAAATAAGTGAGCCTAAAAGAATTGCGACTGCCATAACTGCTAGAGCAATTATAGATACAATCAACCAAAAAGAAATGAACCCAAAAATTATTTTAATGGGCGATTTTAATGATGATCCATCAAGTAAAAGTGTAAAAGATTTTTTGGTAAAAGATGATTTTTTTAATCCTATGGAAAGTTTGGTTGATAAAGATAAAAGAGGAACATCTACCTATAATAAAAAATGGAACTTTTTTGACCAAATTATGCTTTCTAAAAATTTTTTAGATGATAATAATAATGAGGAGTTAACTTTTAAACACGCAGAAGTTTTTAACAAAAAATGGTTGAGAATTTTTAGAGGAAAATTAAAAGGAAGTCCTTTTAGAACCTATATAGGTCCTTGGTATCAAGGAGGTTTTTCTGACCATTTTCCTGTATATGTATTTTTGAAGAAAGAAAATTAACTCTTCTTTTTTCCTTGTTGATTAAAAGCTTGTCTTAATTTTTCATCATTTAAAATATATTTTTGATATTTTCCATCTCTGTATCTGTAATAAATAAAAAATGGCATAAACAAAAACGAAAAGTAAAACACCCCTAAACCCATCACAATTTTAGCTTTTTCATGATCTTGATTTAGTAAATAAATACCAAAAATCATCCAAACTAAAAAGATAACAAACATTATTTTTAACGCTATTTTCATGCTGTAAATTTACAAAAGTTATATCTTTAAAAAATAAAAAAAATAATTATGTCTCCTCGAGCGCAGTCGAGAGGTTATTTATGTTACTAATAATAGGTTTCGACTGCGCTCAACCTGACAGATAAATTTAAAATGAAATCAATTTCTGTATTTTTGATTTGCTTGCTCCTATTTTCTTGCAGTCAACCTACAAAAAAACCAACTATGAATAAAAAAATAGTGATTGCTCACAGAGGAGCTTCTGCCTATTTGCCTGAACATACTATAGAAGCAAAAACGATGGCACATGCAATGAATGTAGATTTTATTGAGCAAGATTTAGTGTTGAGTAAAGATGATGTGCCAATTGTTATTCATGATATTTATCTGGATGATGTTACTGATGTTGCCACTAAATTCCCAACTAGAAAAAGAGAAGACAATCGTTTTTATGTGATCGATTTTACGTTTAATGAACTAAAAACGCTTCAAGTGTCAGAACGTTTTAATCCAGAAACAGGTGAGCAATTTTACCCAAATAGATTCCCAAAAGGAAAAGGGAATTTTAAACTGCATTCGCTTCAAGAAGAAATTGAATTGATTCAAGGTTTAAATGCATCAACCAAAAAAAATATTGGAATTTATCCAGAAATAAAAGCGCCAGAGTTTCATCAACAAGAAGGAAAAAACCTCACAGAAATTGTTTTAAAAATACTTGCTAATTATGGCTACAAAACCAAAAAAGACAACTGTATTTTACAATGTTTTGATGCCAAAGAACTAGAGCGAATCAGAAAAGAATTAAAATCGGATTTGTTTTTAGTACAGTTAATGGAATTTGAAGAAGAAACAAAACAATTAGCACATTTTGCAACTTATGCAGATGGAATTGGACCTTGGTATACACAAATTTTAAGTGATAAAGTTGATGGTAAGTTTACCTTTACTTCTTTAGTTACTGATGCTCATCAATTAGGTTTAAAAGTGCATCCCTATACGTTTAGAGCAGACCAATTAGCAGAATTTACTACCTTTAACGAAATGATGCAAACCCTTTTAATCGATGCAAATGTTGATGGTGCTTTTACTGATTTCCCAGACTTAGTTGTTGCTTTTTTAAATAAAAAATAGATGAATAAAACTACTTATAAAATATCTCACTTTAACAACGAATTAAAAGTTTTTAAAGCTGATAAAAAAGAAATTATCTTTAGTTCTTTTTGGTTTATGGAATTTGGCAAAACCTGTGCTGAAATCAAAAATGCTAAAGAAGAACATCTTTATACTATTACAAAAAAGTTTCAATTTTGGAAATGGAGAATGGTATATCTTATTAAAAATAAGAATGAAAATAAATTCATATTAATCTCTACCAATAATAGAAATACTATTTTTAAAATTGAAATTGATGACACTAATTTTGAAATTAAAATCAATTATAAAAACAAGAAATCTATTTACAAAAACCAGATAAAAATTGCAGAGGTTGATGAAAATTTATCTGAAGAAAATTTTAAAGAATTGATAACTACCGATAAAAACGAATTAGAAATAGTTTTTCTTTTGTACACCTGTTTGCTAGTTGGAAAAAATCACGAAAACTCGGGTAGTATTTTAACGAGCCAGAAACAATTAGAAACAAATGAAGACCCTTGGACTTAAATTTTAAACTTTCAATTTAGTTTAAATCAACTATTATTTACCCATAAGTAATGGAAAAAGTACCAAAAAAAACAAAATCCCAGTAATTGCTAAAGAAATTAATAAAGGTTTGGTAACTGATTTTTTTTCATATTGTAAATCTTTACCCAAATACTTATTCCAAAAATATTCGACTAATATTGCATAGCCAATAAAATTAAAAATCAAGGTAATAAAGTATATTTTAGGTAATACTTCCAAAAGAGTATAAGATAAAACTATGTACAAAATCCCAAAAACAAGTACTTGAGTTCTTGCTTTGTGCTTATTCATCACCTTTAAATTATACATCAATAAAACCACTCCAAAAATTGTACTAAAAAAAAGAGTAAATCCTAAAATTGCCTGTTTAGAATATAAATTTGGCTGTTCAAATTCCTCAAAAGGGTTTTTATTATTTAAAGTAGTTTTCTCTAATTCATCATTCTGTAATGAAGTTTTTTCTATAGAAATTTCTGCAATTTCTGGCAGGTCAATTTCGCCTTTTTCAATTAAACTCCTGTCTTCTAATTCCCAAACAACAGCCTGCAATGCTTCTGGAGTATATTTATCTTTATTTTCTATAATATGTTCTAACTCTGAGTTAGATTTATTGCGCATATTTTTGGTAAAACTATTTTCTCTCATCAATATTTTTTTAACTCGTAACTTCTATCAACTTATTTCTATATGCTGTTAATAGTTTAGATTTCGATATAAAACCAAGATACTTTTCATCTTTAATAACAGGCAAATTCCAAGCGTCGCTAGTTTTAAATTTTCGCATAATTTCTTCTACAGAATCATCATAAAAAATAATTTCTGGAGCCGATTTCATAAAAGTTTCTACAGTTATGCTGTTGTACATTTCTGTATCAAACATAAAAGAACGAATATCATCTAACAATACAATTCCTAAAAATTGTTTTTCTTTATTAATCACAGGAAAAATATTTCTGGTTGATTTTGCAACCGCTTTTGTAAGCATTTCTCCTAATAACATATCTGGATTTACAGCTTTGAAATTCTTTTCAATAAGTCGATCAATCTTCATCATCATTAACACATTTTTGTCTTTATTATGCGTGATGAGTTCTCCTTTTGCTGCTAATTCTGTTGTGTAAATTGAGTTCGCAATAAAGTATTTTGTGAACGCAAAACTAATAGCAGCAACCAACATTAATGGTACAAAAAGTTCATAACCACCCGTAATTTCTGCAATTAAAAAAATAGCAGTTAAAGGCGCATGCAAAACTCCAGCCATTAAACCTGTCATACCAATTAAGGTAAAATTA
>TARA_R110002072_G_scaffold622_4_pt1 | contig 32195 bp, 31 predicted proteins | sample TARA_R110002072 | Tara Oceans TARA_R110002072 (sample SAMEA4397118) | marine metagenome | biome: Polar Biome; feature: [SRF] surface water layer (ENVO:00010504); material: water (ENVO:00002006), including particulate matter (ENVO:01000060) such as... | depth 5 m
AATTTTTAATGCACTGCCGATAGCACGAGAAAGCATTAACATTGGCGATGTTATCTTTTTAAATGTCACCGGTTTGTATTTCCCTAAAATTATCGATGAGCCCGCTGCCAGTTTTGTCTATGCGTCTCTTGTGCTTGCCTTGGTTTGCATATTTTTTATCAGAGCATTTGCGAAAAAGCGCCAAGAGCAAACAGGTCAGCAATTTCCCATATGGAAAGTCAGCCTGTCATGTTTGTTTGGGCTACCCCTTTTGACGATGTTAGTAAGCGGTATGCCGTTTCATTTTGAATACCCTGAATTGAAAGGGTTTAACTTCAGGGGCGGTATAACGGTGATTCCTGAGCTAATGTCTTTAGCGGTTGCCTTGTCTATTTATACGGGGGCATTTATTGCAGAAGCGGTCAGGTCGGGTATTCAATCGGTTCCAAAAGGTCAGACAGAAGCCGCAAGAAGTTTGGGTTTGAAAGAACGCAAAATTATGTCGTTAATTATTGTTCCCCAGTCGATGCGGGTGATCACGCCTGTATTAAATAGTGAATACCAAAGTCTAGTCAAAAACACCACGATCGCGACAGCTATTGGTTACCCTGAATTATTTACAGTTTTTGCTGGCTCGGCCTTGAATCAAGTGGGTCAGGCTGTTGAAATTATGTTTATGACGCTAGTCATTTATTTTCTATTAAATATGACCATTTCATTTGTAATGAACCGTTTTAATAAACGTTCAGAACTTAGCAGAAGATAAGGAAATATCGTTGAAACCTAGAGTATTCAAGCCGCTTCCTGATCAAGCCGCCCCTATTACAACAACCGGCCCTGTCGCATGGCTTAAACAAAATCTATTTCCGACACCGCTTAATTCACTATTGACGATAGCGATAGCCTTGGGGTTTTTTTATATTCTTCCAGATATGCTCGACTGGCTGATTTTTTCTGCCAATTGGAGTGGTACAAGGCAAGATGATTGTGTCAAAGATGGTGCTTGTTGGGTCTTTATTCGTGCTTGGTCACAACAAATATTTTACGGTAGTTACCCTGACAGTGAGATTTGGCGGGTTAATTCATCACTGCTGTTGCTTGTTAGTGTGATTGCATCTTCTTTTTTATTATCACCAAAGCTAAGACATAAAATATCTATTCCAGCTTTTCTTGCGTTGCCTTTTGTTTGCTTACTGATTCTTGAGGGAAGTTATATAGGTTTGGAGCCTGTGAGTACTGACTTGTGGGGCGGTTTTAGTCTAAATGTTTTAATCGCTGCAGCGAGTATTATTATCGCCTTTCCGTTTGGCTTCTTATGGGCTTTAGGGCGCCAGTCGACCATGCCCTTTGCCCGATCCGTGAGCATAACCTGTATCGAGTTCTTTCGAGGCACTCCGATACTCGCGTTATTTTTTATGGGCTCTGTGATGCTGCCCTTGTTTTTTCCTGCCAATGTCTCTGTCGATAAGTTATTACGTGTCTGGATCATCTTAATACTTTTTATGTCTGCCTACATGGCAGAGGTTTTTAGAAGTGGTTTTCAAGCGATACCTAAAGGTCAGTATGAAGCCGCTGATTCACTGGGTTTAGGTTATTGGCAAAAAACCTTACTGATTATTTTCCCCCAAGTGATTAAAGTGTCTATGCCAAATATCTTAGCGACATTTGTTATGGTATTTAAAAATACTGTGTTTTTATTAGTCATAGCCGTACCGGAAATGCTGCAGATTATTATGTCTGCACTGAGCAATTCTAATTGGTTGGGAGGCCACGCTATTGAAGGCTATTTGTTTGTCGGATTTATTTTTTGGCTGAGTTGTTTTAGCATGTCATTACTTGCCACATCGATTGAAAAGAAATTAGATACAAGTCATCAGAATTAGGATTTTGTCATGAGTACAAGCGACCAGAGCACCGCCCCAAAAAGTGATCAAGACATTATCATTATCAAGGATATTAATAAGTGGTATGGCAATTTTCATGTCCTTAAAAATATTAACCTAAGTGTTAAAAGAGGTGAAAAAATCGTTATCTGTGGACCATCGGGTTCAGGGAAATCGACCATGATCCGTTGCATTAATCGTTTGGAAGAGTTTCAACGTGGATCTTTAATAGTCAATGGTGTTGAGATGATTGAAGATGTGAAAAATATTGAAGCCATTCGTCGAGAAGTCGGCATGGTATTCCAGCATTTTAATTTATTTCCTCACCTTACAATCTTAGAAAATCTCACACTAGGTCCTATCTGGGTTCAGAAAAAACCAAAATCAGAAGCAAAAGCGATTGCGATGGAGTATCTGGAAAGAGTTAAAATTCCTGATCAAGCCAATAAATACCCAGGCCAATTATCAGGAGGTCAACAGCAACGCGTCGCTATTGCGCGCTCTTTATGCATGTCGCCCGAAATAATGCTATTTGATGAGCCAACTTCTGCGTTAGATCCTGAAATGATTAAAGAAGTATTGGATGTCATGGTAGAGCTTGCTGATGATGGCATGACCATGCTGTGTGTTACTCATGAAATGGGTTTTGCTAAGAAAGTGGCTGATAGAGTGATCTTTATGGATGGCGGTGAAGTAGTCGAACAAAATACACCTAATGAATTTTTTGATTCACCCGAAACCGATAGACTACAGTTATTTTTGAGTCAAATACTTCAGCATTAGTAAGTGTTTACATCTTCTAAAGTGTTAAAGTTTTTAAAGGTTTCTACTTGCTCAGAGAAGTCTAGCCATTGGGCATGATTGTCTTTCATCCACTTCATCACACGATGCTCGCCTTTGTCTAAATATTGCGTTAGAGACTGCTCATAGTCTCTAGACATACACAAATGAAGCGGTTGTCGCTTTTCTCCCGTGTTAACTGCAAAGAGTATTGGTGCTTTTGACGCTTGATCTTGAGCTAGCTTAGCGCGTAAGCAGTGAAGCATTTTTGTACCGAACTCTGAAGAGAGTAGTGGGGTATCGCAAGGGCTGATCAAAAAGTAATCGGCATTACTTGCCTGGATAATACTCACTATCCCCGCTAAAGGCCCTGGGAAATCAGCGATGCTGTCACTAGAGGTTATGCCAGATATTTTAGAATATTCGCAATGGTTACGATTACAGTTGATAAGCACATTTCGTACATAGGGAGAAAGTGCCCGGTATACCCATTCGGCCATCGGCTTTTGTTTGAAAAGTTGCAGGCCCTTATCTTTGCCCTGCATTCTACTCGCGAGGCCACCTGCTAGAATCCCGCCATCAAGGGTGAAAGGATCAGACATAGTTATTCTTTAGAAGTAATAAATGAAAAGGGTTTACCAGCTTAGGCTGCTAAGCTGGTAAACATAATTATAGATTGCTATCTACAAAGGCAGTTAATTGTGATTTAGATAAGGCACCCACTTTAGTCGCATCAACATTACCATTTTTAAACAGCATTAATGTCGGAATACCACGAATATTAAATTTGGGGGGCGTTTCTTCATTTTCATCAATGTTTAACTTACAGATTTTAATTTTACCAGCATAGTCATCCGCTATGTCTTCTAAAACAGGTGCAATCATTTTACAAGGGCCACACCATTCAGCCCAGTAATCAACGAGTACTGGGATATCTGAATTTAAAACTTCTGCTTCAAAGTTGGCATCAGTTACATTAATAATGTTATCGCTCATGATTAAATTCCACTTAAAGTTTGAGGAGCCTGATTGGAAACGATGCGCTACAATAACGAATACGTCAGTAAAAAACAGGCTGATAAAATAATGAATAAAACTAATGAGTAATATATAGCCTTATCAGAGGATTTCAAGGTCGTGTTGACTGAAACAAACGCTAAAATAACTTCAAACGAAGCGCCTGAATATATTGCAGCCGTCGATATGGGCTCAAATAGTTTTCATATGGTGGTGGCGAAAATTTCTCATGGCGAAGTGCGTGTTATCGATAAACTCGGTGAAAAGGTCCAGTTGGCGGCTGGCTTAAACGACTTAGGTGAGATGACAGAAGAGGCTAAAAATAGAGCCTTTGATTGCCTCAGCCGCTTTGCTCAGCGTATTAAAGGTTTAGATGCCTCAGCGGTTCAAATTGTTGGTACCAATGCGTTAAGAGCCGCCAAGCAAAAGAAAGGTTTTCTGAGAAAAGCCGAAGAAATTACCGGATACCCCATCGAAATTATTTCTGGTAGAGAAGAGGCAAGGTTAATTTACTTAGGTGTCGCACATACACTATCTGATGATTATGGAAATCGTCTGGTGATTGATATTGGGGGTGGCAGCACTGAGCTAATAATCGGAGAACGCTTTGAAACAAAGGCATTAGAGAGCCTGCATATGGGCTGTGTTTCGTTTCGGGAAAAATACTTTCAAGACGGTCAGCTTACTGATAAAAACTTTTCAAAAGCGATCAGACATGCCTCTCGTGAACTACTAGGCATCAGTCAACATTATTCGCAACTGGGTTGGCAGAGTTGCGTTGGCGCCTCAGGCTCTGTAAAAGCAATTTTAAACAGCTTGGTGCATTTAGGTTATGCCCATGAAACGATAGAACTGTCTGCCTTATATAAATTACGCCAGAAAATGATCAAGTTAGGGCATACTAACTTTATAGATGAATTAGGGATTAAAAAAGATAGGGCCAGTATCTTTCCTGCCGGCTTGTCCATTTTGATTGCTTGTTTTGAAGTCTTGTCTATTACCAGGATGAGTTTTACCACGGGTGCCCTGAGAGAAGGTTTGCTCTACGATATTGTTGGTAGAATTCAGCATGAAGATGTCAGAGAGCGGACTATTCAATCGATGCAGCTACGTTACGACGTAGATAAGGTGCATGCACAACAAGTTGAAGAAACAGCCTTGTATATCTATACAGAGAGTGCCGATGCCTGGGGCATTAAAAATGCGATAAATGAAAATTTACTTAAATGGGCCAGCAGAATTTTTGAAGTCGGCTTATCGATTGCGCATGCGCAATACCACCGACATGGTGCTTATCTGGTGTACTATTCTGAGCTAGCAGGTTTTACAAGGCTTACGCAGCTGTACTTATCTATTTTAGTTCGTTCTCATCGCCGTAAATTTTCAGATGAACCCTTTGCGGCATTGACAGAAAAAGAACAAGTATTGCTTAAAAAACTCAGTGTCATTTTCCGTTTAGCAAATGTACTAACGGTTGCACGTAAATCTTCAGAAACTAATTTTTCTTTAAAAGTGGAAGATAAGACATTATTTTTGGATATGGGGCAAGGCTGGTTGAGTGAAAACCCATTGAATGAAGCTAATCTGGAATTAGAAAAAGAACTGCTATTGAAACAAGGCTTCGAGTTGCACATTAAATAAGGGTGAATAAATTGACGACCGATGAAAACAATATACTTGTTTTAGGCATTGAAACATCATGTGATGAAACAGGTGTTGCACTTTACCATTCCGAAAAAGGTCTAGTGGCGCATCGACTCTATTCACAAGTCAAAATGCATGCAGATTATGGTGGTGTTGTACCGGAATTGGCATCGAGAGACCACGTTCGAAAAACAATTCCTTTAATTGAAGCTATCTTAAAAGAAGCTAACTTATCCAAAAAAGATATTAATGCCATTGCGTACACTGAAGGGCCAGGTTTAGTCGGTGCTTTAATGGTGGGGGCGGCAATTGCGAATGCTCTGGCGCTCGCCTTAGATGTACCGATTATTGGTATTCATCATATGGAAGGCCACTTACTTGCACCGATGCTGGAAACGTCGCCACCAGCGTTTCCATTTATAGGTTTACTGGTCTCGGGTGGGCATACCCAATTGGTCAAGGTCGGTGGTATTGGTCAATACGAAATTCTAGGTGAATCTGTTGATGATGCAGCGGGTGAAGCATTTGATAAAGCAGCAAAAATGATGGGCCTGGATTACCCCGGCGGCCCTCTAGTTGCCAAACTGGCACAGTTAGCAAGAGCTGAACTTGAGGGGACTCCCTATCGTTTTCCGCGCCCTATGACAGACAGACCCGGTTTAGATTTTAGTTTTAGCGGTTTGAAGACCTTTACCTTAAATACGATTCATCGTATCAAAGAAGAGCAGGGTGAATTGACCGAAAAAGATAGAGCGCAAGTCTCGTTAGCATTTGAAGAAGCTGTTGTTGATACCTTAAGAATTAAATGCAAACGCGCACTGGAACAAACCGGTTTAACTACCTTAGTTATCGCTGGCGGTGTGAGTGCGAACACTCACTTACGTGAAACTCTTGAAGAAACCTTAGGAAAAATTCAGGCTAAGGTGTTTTATGCTCGCCCTGAATTTTGTACAGATAACGGGGCAATGATCGCCTATGCAGGAGCGCAGCGTTTACAAGCAGGACAGCGTAGCCAAGATGCTTTTTCAGTGAAGCCTAGATGGCCCATGAATACTTTAGAGCCACTTCAGTGAGTGAAAACGTGTCAGATAGCTTAATTAATCACGATAAAGTACTCGTTAAAGGCTTAAGCCTAGATGCCTCCATTGGTGTCTTCGAATGGGAAAAGAAGATTAAACAGCGTCTCATTTTTGATTTAGAGTTAGTTTGCGACTTCTCAAAAGCCAGTGAGTCAGATGATATTCATGATGCGGTTAATTACGCTCAGGTTTGCGAAGAAATAGACAAGCTTATTGCTTTGAAACATTATCAACTACTTGAATTTTTAGCCGAGCGTATCTGCTGTCATTTGTTCGACTGCTTTGATGTAAGCGCGATAAAACTTAGTATTTTTAAGCCAGAAGCCGTGCCTAAAACAACGAGTGTTGGTGTCGAAGTATTTCGTGAACGTAAGTCAGGCAGGCTTTAGCTGAGAAACGTTGTATAGAGAGTAATAGTGTAGTGATGAAACATGATGTTTTTCTCAGTTTAGGTTCGAATATAAATCGTAACCTCAATATAAAGCGTTGTTTAGAAAGCTTGCGAGATAGGTTTGAGGGAATAAGCTGTTCACCTGTTTATGAATCTGAGCCAGTCGGGTTTAACGGTGATTGTTTTTATAATTTGGTGGTAAAAATAACGACAACACTAAATTTAGATGAACTGACAATAACGCTGAAAATGATTGAAAATAAAAATGGTAGAGTGAGGGGGGGTAAGAAGTTTTCTTCGCGCACTTTGGATATCGATGTTCTAACATATGACGATTTATACGGTGTTTATCATGGTGTTGAACTACCCAGGCCCGAAATTTTTTATAATGCCTTTGTCTTATTGCCAATGGCTGATTTAGTGCCATTAGGCATTGAGCCTAAAACCAAGCTGACTTATTCTCAATTATGGTTAACAAAACAAGCTGAGATTCTACAAAAACAGAAGCTATGGCAAGTTGATTTTGAATGGCCTGAAGGTATTCAACATCACTCAAATTGAGAAAGCCTAATTTAATTCTTGATAAAGGCTTAATAGCCCCCTAGTTGATGCATCCAGGTTGGCGGCTATGTCACTATTGGACATTGCCTGAAACACTTCTTTGCCAAGAGTTTTCCCTAACTCCACCCCCCATTGATCAAAAGAGTTAATGCCCAATATTGCACCCTGGACAAAGGTTTTATGCTCATAAAGTGCTGTTAATGCGCCTAATGTTTGAGGTGTTAGCTTCTTAAGAAGGAGCGTATTGCTCGGTTGATTACCTTTGTTCTCTTTGTGAGGCGCGAGTTCTTGTGCTTGCTGCTTATCCATACCTTGTTTAAGTAAATCATTAAATGCCTGTTCTTTACTTTTACCCGACATCAGAGCGTTTGATTGGCTAAGGCAATTGCTGAACAAGTGTTTATGGTGATCAGCCATAGGGTGGTGAGTACTTAAGCAGGTAATAAAGTCAGAGGGTAATAAATGTGTGCCTTGATGTAGTAACTGGTGATAAGCATGCTGACCATTACACCCTATGCCTCCCCATATAATAGGGCCACTATTGTAAGTAAGTGCTTGCCCCTCTCTTGATACATGTTTGCCATTACTTTCCATATCTAATTGTTGAAGGTGATCAGGGAAAGTCCGTAAATATTGCTCGTAAGGTAAGACTGTATGAGAGCTTGCATTGAAATAATTCTGATACCAGATGCCAAGTAAACCAAGTAAAACTGGTGCATTTTGGTCCAAGGGTGTCTTTAGGAAATGCTGGTCCATATCATGGGCACCGGATAATAATAATCTGAAATTATCCATACCAATCAAAAAGGCGATAGGTAAACCAATCGCCGACCAAAGCGAATAACGGCCACCCACCCAGTCCCACATTGGGAAAATACGGTCTGGAGAAATACCAAGGTTGAGCGCTACTTGCTCTTTACTGGTGACTGCGGCGAGATGTTGTGATATATCGGAATCAGAAAAGCCAATTGTTTTAAGGTGGGCTTTGATGGCGTTGGCATTCTCTAGTGTTTCTAAGGTTGTGAATGACTTTGATTGTATTAAAAAGAGCGTCCTGTCTGGGTCAATTTTTGATAATGTTTCATGTAAGTCTGTGCTATCGATATTGGTTACATAGTGACATTGGAAACCTTTTAGTGCATAAGTCGCTAGTGCATCCGTCACCATTTTTGGGCCTAGAAAAGAACCACCAATACCGATGCTAACGAGGGTATCAATTGCTTTTCCATTGGCACCAAGATATCTACCCTCATGAACTTTTGTGAGAAAGTCCTGCATTTTTAGATGACACAACCTAACGTCTTCACTTAGGTTATCCTCACCTATCATTAGATCTTTCGTTTTATCTGAATGAGGCTGACGAAGTACTGTGTGTAAGACGTGTCGATTTTCGGTGTTATTAAGCGGCTTTTTGTTAAAGTCTGCGCCGGTAAATAAACTATGGCGCTGCTCATCAAGTTGAGCTTCTGCTGCCAGCTTAAAAAGTAAGCTTAATGTTGCTTTAGTTATTCTGTTTTTCGAATAATCGATAAAGATATGCGGTGCTTGAAGTGAAAAAGTAGTGAAACGCTCGCTATCTTCTTGAAATAAGTCGCGCATATGGACGTGTTGAAGCACTTCAAAATGCTCAATGAGTGTTGCGTGAGAAGGCAGTGAAGTCAGCATCATCTTAAGTCCTTTTTTATTTTAACTGTTGATCTAAAGATATTTTATCTTTAATGCATTAGTTTAAAGCTAGCGTAATATTATCAATTAATCGTGTTTTACCCAAATAAGCAGCCACTAATATGACGAACTGCTCATCCTTAGGAGCGGATGGCGCAAGAGTCTTGGGATTTGCAATATTAAAATAATCGGGCTTGAAACCCCCTTCTACAAGTTTTGCATTAGCATGTTCACTGAGTTTGACAAAGTCACGCTCACCGTCTTTAAGCGCTTCACGTGCCGCTAATAAAACCTTATACAATTGCGCAGCACTTTGCTTCTCGGCATCTGTTAAATAACCATTGCGCGAGCTGCGTGCGAGCCCTGAAGCCTCTCTTGAGGTGGGTATGCCAATGATATCTATGGGAAAACAGAGCTCGCTTGCCATTTTGCGAATAATCGCCAATTGTTGGAAGTCCTTTTCGCCAAAAATAGCGATATCGGCCTGAACCATGTTAAATAATTTAGCCACGACGGTCGCCACGCCAATAAAATGTCCGGGGCGGCTAGCGCCACAGTGATAATCACCCAAATTCGGCACATCGACGCGAGTCTGTTCCCCTAGGCCGTTTGGATAAACTTCTTTTGCATTAGGCGCGAACAGTAAGTCGCAATTTTTTGATTCTAAGGCCTGAGTATCTGCTTCCAGGGTTCTTGGGTAGGCATCCAGGTCTTCATTTTCGCCAAACTGCATGGGGTTAACAAATATGCTGCATATAACAACGTCTGCAGACTTTCGGGCTTCCATGACAAGGCTTAGATGACCTTCATGTAAATTTCCCATTGTCGGTACAAAAGCAATTTTATGGCCCTGCATTTTATGCGTGCTTACGAAATGTCTTAATTCAGAAAGTGTATGAACGATGCGCATTAACGAGTCTCTTACTGTAAGATTCTATGAATGAATAAATATTACCCTGAAAAGGAGAATTCGGCAGAAGGGAATTCAGCCGACTTTACTGCTTCATCGTAACGCTTAAACGCATCTTGAATCGAATCTGCTTCTTGCATAAAGTTCTTAACAAACTTTGGTTGGTGTCCGGTATTTAAGCCGAGCATATCGTGCATGACTAGAACTTGGCCATCAGTCACATTGCCGGCACCGATTCCGATAACCGGTACACTCACTTCTTTCGTAATGAGTTCGGCCAGTGAACTAGGCACACACTCCAATAGAATAATATCTGCGCCTGATTCAACGAGTGCGCTTGCCGTACTAATCATATGGTTGGCGGTCGCTGAATCTTTACCCTGAACCTTATAACCGCCCAGTTTGTTGACTGATTGTGGTGTCAGCCCAAGATGTGCGCAAACAGGTATGCCACGTTGACTCAGTGCCGTGATATAAGGCGCTAGCCATAAATCACCTTCTAACTTAACCAGGTGAGCACCTGCTTGCATGAGCTTTCCGGCATTGTTCAGAGTCTCTTCAAGGGAATTGATGCTATTAAAAGGCATGTCTGCCATTATGAGCGGCCTTTCACTGCCACGGCTGACACACCTAGTGTGATAAATCATATCGTCTAAGGTGACCGGTAGTGTGCTTTCACGGCCTTGCAATACCATGCCCAAGGAGTCGCCTATCAGGAGTACATCAATACCCGCATCGGAGGCATGTTTAGCGAAGGTTGCGTCATAAGCAGTCAAACAGGAGAATTTCTGATTCTGCTGTTTAAGTGTTTTTAAGCTAAGAGTGGTAACCGGCATAATATGTTCCTTCAAAAATAAACGTTCTATGTTGGTTAGATAGAGCAGATAGTTCTCTGTATTTTAAGTATGTAGAAGCTTTGTTCTATGGCCTAAGAGTAACGGCTTGTTATCGATGACTCAAGAAAATGTTATAGGCTTTTTGTACCTTGAGTCAGCATTTTTAGATCGTGTTTCAAACAATCATCAAGGTAGTCTTTGAGCATGCCGCCATCGGGTAAAATCCACTCAGGCACAATTTCAAGAGCAGGTATTAAAACGAAGTCACGTGTTAACGCATGTGGGTGAGGAATAATTAAATCCGGCGCCTTGAGGTGAAGTCTTAGCTGATCCATAAAAAGAATATCAAGGTCGATACAGCGTTCACCCCAGTGCCTTAATTTCACTTTACCTTGGTCTGATTCTATCTTTTGCAAAACAGCTAATAATGCCTCTGGCCTCAGTGAAGTCTTAATAGCGATGACTGCATTGATAAACAGGTCTTGGTCTTGAGGGCCTTGAGGCAAGCTTTGATAAAATGATGACTGTTTATGTAGTTGGATGTGTGCATGATCAGCGATGCTTTTTATGGCTGTAGCAAGCTGTATGGCGGGAGAGTATAAATTACTGCCTAATCCGAGAAGTGCCACATAGTCCATCGTTTAGACTCGTTTTGGTCTGGATCTTTGCTTGGTTTGCACCGGTTTATCTGGATTGTCTTTACTCGGATATGTTTTATACCGACTGACTTTACGATGAACCGGTACAGGATGCTTCACTTGAAACTCTGTCCACCACTTGCCTAAGCCTTGGCAGTTTTCTCCGGCTAGTTCACGCAGTAATAAAAAGTCGTAAGCAGCTCGAAACCTTGGCTCCTCAATAAGCTGAAGAGGTTTCTTGCCCTGAATTCTGCGTAACCTAATTTGAAATTCCCAAATTTCTTTCATCATTAAAGAAAATCGTTTAGGAATAGAGATATGCTTGACCTGATCACTGAGAGTTTGCTGAGAAGCCTGCTGTAATGCTGGGAAGTCGGCTATACCATCGCCTTTAAGTTGAGACCAGCGGCGATCGACTTCAGGCCAAAGTAAGGTCGCATATAAAAAAGCGGGTGTAATGGGCTTTTCAGCACGAACCCTTTCATCGGTATTATTTAAACCATGCTCAATCATGGCAAGGTAAAATGCACGTTTTGAATTATGGAGCAAGGTGTGATTAATGTTGGGAAATAAAGGCTCAAATAAATTGTAGTGCCTTAGTGCTTTAAAAACAGTAACAGCTTTTCCAGATAAAAATAACTTCAGAACTTCATCAAACAGCCTCGCTGGCGAAATATTGCCTAAAAGAGGCGCAAGTTCAATAATGGCTTGTTTGGTTTTTTTTTCGATATCGAAATCAAGTTTTGCTGCAAACCTTAAGGCCCTAAGCATTCTGACGGGGTCTTCACGATAACGTGTTTCCGGGTCACCAATTAGTCGAATGAGTTTATCTTGGATGTCAGATAGACTATTTACGTAGTCATATATATTAAAGTCTTTAGGGCTGTAATATAGAGCGTTAATGGTAAAGTCTCTTCTGACGGCATCTTCTTCAAGTGTGCCATATTGATTATCACGTAATAACATGCCGTGTTCTGACTGCTTTTCTTTGTGCTCTTCGGCTTTTCCTCTGAACGTTGCAACTTCAATTATTTCTCTGCCAAACAGTATGTGAACGAGTTTGAAGCGTCGACCTATAAGGCGAGAATTCTTAAATAAGGTGTGTACTTGTTCAGGATGCGCATTGGTTGCGATGTCAAAATCTTTCGGTTGTTGCTTAAGCAGAATATCTCGGACACCCCCACCGACAAGATATGCTTTAAAGCCATGTTCATGTAAACGCTGCATAACTTTTAAAGCAGAAGGGCTTAATAAGCGTCTTGAAACGCAATGGTTGTCACGTGAAATAATATTCAGGGAGGTATCTGACATGTTGAGTCTTATCGTTACGGAAAAAGAAAGTTTACATTGTTATTGTATTTAATTGAATAGACTCGTTTCCAGAATGAAAAAGGATAAGGTTTATTAAATAAGATACGTGATAAAAGAGGGAGTAAATTAGAATAATGACTTAGCATGAAAAGATCAATCGCTCTCCGTGATTGATCTTTTCATGCTGAAAATAATAGCAGACTCATAAATTTTTTTTATTCTTACCTGTCCATGTCTGTACTTTAGGGCAGAAGCTTACACTTCTGCGTACCAATAGAATAATTCGAATACTCAGAGCGGTAGCTATAAAACAGATCTTTCAATTTACAAGCAGTGCAGCTTTGGCTGTTCTTCTTTTCTTGTAAACCCAAATCTAATTTATTTTATCGGCCGCTAAAAAACTAGGCATTCAAATAAATCTATTTACCCCGCATTTTTTATTTTTATTTATCGCGGTTTCTACAACAGTAACAAACGTCTATTTTTATATTTATTTTTAACATTACTGTTGGTTATTCTTATTATTATAGTTAGATATATAGCATTAGCTGTGCCATAAAAAATATTTTCAATTAAATCAATGATATATAAATATTATATAGTCCTTTTGGCTTAGGGGGCGTAGAGGGTGGGCTTATAAGACTCAAGCGATTAATGCCCGGTGTTTCCAATGGTAACGCGGGGTAACAAATGTGACTTTGTGTTTAGCTCTGTTAATAATTGTGAAATATTTGTGGGTTTAGATCTCATTTGTTTAAGAATCCTGGTTCGCTTTTTTTCGGGGAATGCCCAGGCGCTGGCGTCTTTCCCACAAGTTTTTTCGGCTGATGCCTAAGCGTTTTGCTAGTTCTGTTTCATTCATATGATCTTGGTTTTCAAGTACAAACTGTTGAAAGTAATCCTCGATAGATAGGTTTTTATTCGTTTGTTTGGTAAATGACATATGACTGTGAGACGGGGTAATTAAGCCTTGAGGAATATTGATATCATCTACTTCAGACTCAATATCAAGTAGATCGGCCGTGATCATTTTGTTGTCGCAAAGAATCGTGCCGCGTTCGATGGCGTTTTCTAACTCTCGAACATTTCCGGGCCAGTGATAGTCTCTAATTGATTTCATTGCGTCAGGGCTGAATTTAATATCATCTTGGCCGAGTTTTTTACAGGCTTTTTCGAGTAAAGTATTCGCTAAACCCAAGATATCGTCGCCTCTTTCACGAAGCGGCGGCAGTCTAAGCTGCACTACATTTAGACGATAGTATAAATCTTCACGGAAGTGACCGGTTCTGGCGAGCGCTTTGAGATTTCGATGGGTTGCCGCAATTAGCCTGACATCGACTTGCTTAGAAGCCGTTGAGCCAACCCTTCTAATTTCACCTTCTTGCAGTACGCGTAATAAACGGGCTTGCGCTTCAAGCGGTAGTTCACCAATTTCATCAAGAAATAGCGTGCCACCGTCTGCTGCTTCAATCAGACCATTTCGTGCACTCACTGCGCCGGTAAATGCGCCTTTTTCATGGCCAAAGAGTTCAGACTCTATTAAAGATTCAGGTATGGCAGCACAGTTGATACATACATACTCTTCATTACATCGGTGACTTAAAGCATGAATCGCTCTGGCAGCTAACTCTTTACCACTGCCTGTTTCACCTTGAATTAAAACCGTCGCCTCTGTAGGCGATACTTTTTCCATTAGGCGGAAAACACGCTTCATGGGCTGGCATTGGCCAAAAATGAGCTGGCCGATTTTTTCTTCTGCGGTTTGAGAGCCTACTGATATGATGTCGACAGGCATGTTGCTGCTTTTACCTAGAATGCCTTGGACAATTTCAATAAAATCAATATGATCAAAAGGCTTGGCTAGATAATCGACAGCGCCTGTCTTCATGGCTTCTACCGCTGACCGCAGACTCGCAAAGTTGGTCGTAATCAGTACGGGCACACCTTTCGCCAAGGCGATAATTTCACTCGCTGTATGTGATGGTTTGCTTAAATCGACCACAATTAAATTAAAAGAGGCGAGAGCATAATTTTCCGTTGCGACATTCATGGTTGATGCAACATCGACATGAAAATGCTGTTCTTCAAGCGCGTTCTGAAGATTGCTGCGGTGATCTATTTCTTCTTCAATAATTAAAATACGGCGCATAGCCCAAGCTCATGTTAAATCAATCAGTAGATAGTAACGTATAAATAGGGTTGTTCAGAAGTGTTCAAAGGTGACTATCTGGTCTGAGTTCACTTTTTCCAACTAAAAGTTGTGTGCACCAGCATTCAAGTGCTTCATTTAAGGCGTTTTTACAGTTATCGGGTGGATGCCTGAGTCGAAGCCCCAGGATAGAAAAAACATTGAGCAAGTTTTCTAATGCCAAGGCATTGTTAACAGCGGGTGCTAAGTTTTGCTTGCTTAATTTTTGTCCATTAGACGATGTAATAACAGGAAAATGAGAGAATTTGGGTGGTTTTGCCTTGAATGATTTATACAGCGCTAGCTGCATTGGGGTGGAGTCAATAAGGTCAAAGCCTCTGACTACATGGGTAATATTCTGTTCAATGTCATCACAGACCACTGCGAGTTGATATGCATAAAAGCCTTCTTTTCGTTGAAGAGCAAAGTCATCAGTGAGCATTCTTGATTGTTTACCTTGAAGGCCGTCGCACCATGTATATTGCTCGGCTTTGTTTGTTTTGTATTTTAGAGCGCACACGTTAATGTCACTATTTTGTTGTTGGCAGTCTTCGCGATGCTTGCCACGGTGCTCTTGTAAATATTTTCGGCTACAAGGGCATGCATAGGCAGACGTCATGTTTAGTAGTATTGCTAGCTGTTGTTTATACAGAGCATATCTTGAAGATTGGTAAACAGGTGTTTCGTCCGGTACGAGTTCATGGCAACGAAGTGTGTGAAGAATACTCTTAGCGGCATGTACTTGTTCGCGAAGCGGGTCGACATCTTCAATACGAATAAACCATTGCCCACCATGATAGTGTGCTTCAAGGTAGCTGATGACGGCAGCAAAAAGAGAGCCGAAATGTAGTGGCCCAGTAGGTGAGGGCGCAAAACGACCACGATATATAGGCATATTTACTTATGTATCTGATAAAAAATAAAAGCACATTACGGAGAATGAACTTTTATTTTTTCACCAAAGCCGAGAATATCATTAAATGCCGGTCTGGCGCTCTTTAATTTCAGCAAGCGTTTTACAGTCTATGCAGAGTGTTGCAGTGGGTCTTGCTTCCAGGCGACGTACGCCTATTTCAACACCACAAGAATCGCAGAAACCATAATCATCTTCTTTGATTCTATCGAGCGTCTTGTCGATCTTTTTGATCAGCTTTCGCTCACGATCACGCGTGCGTAGCTCTAAGCTAAACTCTTCTTCTTGCGTTGCGCGGTCGCTAGGATCTGCATAATTAGAGGCATCTTCTTTCATATGATGAACAGTACGATCAACTTCTTCCATTAGTTCTTTTTTCCAAGACAAAAGAATCGCACGGAAATGATCTAATTGATCAGCGCTCATGTACTCCTCGCCCTTTTTTTCGACGTAAGGGGTGAAGTTTGCGGTATTAGTAGGTTTTTGTTGATTAGCCGGCATATATTTCATCTCATGTTTGGTACTTATTGCTACTCGTTGGCAAGCCGGGACAACGAGATACCTTGTTAGCTTTCACGTATTTATCGAGCAGCAGTAAGGCCGCATTTCTTATTACAAGAAGCTAAGCTGGAAAAATTAGCAGAAACCATGAAATTTAGCCAATTTTTTCTGTATTGTTTGATGAACTGATTACAAAACGAAACAACTCAGTGCCGATAGGAAAAATACTTAGGGTTATGAATTCAAGAAAAGATGTTTGTTTAAACCTGAAAATGTGGTCTATAGTTCTGAAAAGCATAAATATATTACCGAATTATTACAATAAGTTTGAACGGGAGCTAAATGTCGACACATAAAAAAATTCTTCTGGTTGATGACAGCCGTATTTCGCGTCTTATGTTAAAAGCGATTGTAAAGGCAAATTATCCTGGTTGGGAGATCATCGAAGCTGAGGATGGCGAAACTGCTTTAAAGCTTTGCCAATACACTCAGTTTGATTTTATCTCTCTTGATATGAATATGCCTGGCAGAGACGGCTTAACCATTTCGCCTGAACTTCAAGACTTATGCCCAGATGCCAAGATTGCGCTATTGACGGCAAATTTTCAGGAAAGAGTTAAAGACAAAGCGCTGGCACAAGGTCTTAGTTTTATCCCTAAGCCGATTACCGAAGAAAAGGTGGTTGATTATTTATCAAAGCAGTTAGAAAAAGATTAAAAGATAAACACTATCTAAAGCAGCTCTGGTAATTTCATATAAAAGACTTATCATCGTGATTAATATCGTTTGGCCTTTAAAAGAGAAGTCAGCTTCACTTGGGGCGGAATAAACCATATTTTCGAAAATTGATGGATGAGTAAATATGTTTGCTGAAATCTTTACATTAGTGATGGATACGGTTTCCTCACTGTATTTAATGCTTATTTTGATGCGCTTTATTTTGCAATTGTCACGCGCAGATTTTTATAACCCGATCTCTCAATTTATCGTCAAGGCGACCAACCCTTTACTTATCCCCCTCAGGCGTATAGTGCCGAGTATCGGTGGGATAGATACCTCATCGATTGTTTTGGCAATATTATTTCAGACCCTGGTTATTTCAATTAAGATGCTGGTACTCAGTGGCGGTCTTGAGAATCCGTTATTTCTCTTGGCATTATCTGCGGTGATGGTGTTGGATGTTTTATTAAAAATCTACTTTTGGTCCTTGATTGTGATGATTGTCGCAAGCTGGGTTGCTCCGGGTAGTGGCCACCCTGCATTGGTATTAATAAATCAAATTGTTGAACCCATCATGCAGCCATTTCGTAAGCTATTACCCCCCATGGGAGGGTTGGATTTATCACCTATTTTAGCGTTTTTAACGATTCAGGTGCTTGAAGTCGTTGTCAAAGGCTTGCAATCGCAAGTCTTCTCCTTAGCTTAACTGGTTTGATATGATTGCTAACGAGCTCTCTGATCAGCTTGCTGTTTATTTCGAATGGAAGCAGCAACTTATTGCTAATATTGAGCTCTATCAACACTGGTTGGTCGATAATAACCTAAATTCTTTTGCGTTAGAGCAGAGCCTCGAGCAGGGCAAAGCCTTGTTAGAAGAGGATCAGCTGACGATAGCGATGGTTGGCGAGTATTCTCGTGGCAAAACGGAGTTGATTAATGCCTTACTCTTCTCGGGTTTTGGCCAGCGTATCTTGCCTTCCCAGGCTGGTCGGACAACCATGTGTCCGACTGAGATTTATTATGATAGCAAACAACCAGAAAATTTTGTGCGCCTGCTTCCCATAGAAACACGCTTAAGGCGTGAGTCTATTCAAAGCTTAAAAGCCGATGAAAGCTTATGGAAAAACATTTCAATAGATGCCAATGACCCACAACAAATCACCAGTGTGCTGGCCCAATTAGCGGCCACTCAGGAAATAGATCTTGAACAAGCAACGCGCTTAGGGTTTGATCAGCGAATGTTAGAGTCCTTACCTAACCAAGCGGACAAAGTGCTCGTGCCTGTCTGGCGTCATGCCTTATTAAGTTTAGATAACCCTTTATTGAAGAAAGGCTTGCGGTTCTTGGATACACCGGGCCTGAATGCCTTAGGCTCAGAGCCTGAATTAACCATTAGCATGCTACCCAAAGCGCAGGCTGTGATCTTTTTGCTCAGTGCTGATGCGGGCGTAACAGCCAGTGATATGTCTATCTGGAAGCAATTTATCGATAGTCGTGATGCCGATCATAGAGCCGGCCGGTTTGCGGTATTAAATAAAATTGATGTTTTATGGGATGATATTCAAGGTGAAGATTACGTCCAGAGTTCGATTTTGAAAGTACGCCAAGATACCGCTGATCAGCTGGGGATTGAGCTAGATGATGTGATCGCAGTGTCTGCTAAGCAAGCCTTAATGGCGAAAGTAAAAGGCGATGAGCGTTTAATCCAAAAGAGTGAATTACCTTATTTAGAAAATATTATCGCGCAACGTATATTGGTTCAAAAAGAAGAGCTTGTTTGTCATGATTTTGTGGCTGATCTCCAACAGATGTTACATGGCTCGATGGCATTATTAAATCAGCGGCTTGCCTCAATGCATGAGCGTCTTGAAGCACTCGAGCAACCAGCATCGAATAAGCAAATGTTAGGCGATCTGGCGAGACAATCCCATGAAGAGCATGAACGGTATTATAAAAAGCTCATTACCTTAAAATCGAGTCGTCGTTTAATGAATTCTCAGGGTGAAATTTTGCAAGAGCTGATGAGTTCGCTCCGTTTTAAAACGCTTATTAAGAAAACTAAACGAGCAATGCATGACAGCTGGAGCACACTTGGCCTTATGCATACCATGAACCAGTTCTTTAATCAGATGGAAAAAGAACTGGATAATATGGTCGTCGAAGCCCGGTTAGCCGATAAAATGGTGGCAGCAATTTATCAACGATTTAAAGCCGATATTGATGCCAAGCATTTAAAACCCAAAATGTTTTATATTGAACCCCAGAGAGTGGCCTTAAAAGACCTCAAAACAAAGCTAATGCAGTTTTGTCGGCAACCAAAAATGTTTATCACCGAGCAATCGATGTTGATAGAGCATTTTTTTACGACCTTCGTGTCTGAGGTTCAGTTAATACAGGAAGAGGTCTATGAAATCACCCTTCAATGGCCAGATAAAGCCTTAATGCCTTTGATGCAATATGCTCAAGAACAGAAAAAGAATTTGGAAAATCAGCTAACGCAGCTGAAACGATTGGCAAACTCAAGTCGTGAGTTAAAAGAGCAGCAGCTTGAATTGCAAAAAGTGATTAAGCAGCATGAGCATGAATTAGACCGAGCAGCACACTTAGAAGAATGCTTTTGTTTCCCCGATTTTCCGGGTAGTCCATTATTGGCTAACCAAGGCTAAATATTGCCATTAGCTTTTGGTGCGTTTACACTCCGCATTCATTTGCATCCCAGAGAATATGGTCACGAATGTCCAGTCAATCAAATCAGAATGCAGCCGCTAACCAAACCAATGATGCCTTAGCACATTCGGTTGGTATTGTTTCTCCGCAGAAAATGCACTTCGACCAAGCATTAGCCCTAGTTAGTGGGAAAACCTTAAAACAATACGACCTAGTTTATGAAACCTATGGTGAATTAAATAGTGCGCACTCAAACGCGGTGCTTATTTGTCATGCCTTGAGCGGTGATCATCATGCAGCAGGGTTTTCTAGCGAAGATGAAAAAAAACCCGGTTGGTGGGATAGCTGTATTGGCCCCGGAAAGCCGATTGATACCACTCACTTTTTCGTTGTTTGTTTGAATAATTTGGGCGGTTGTAACGGCTCGACAGGCCCTAATACAGTTAATCCTGATACCAATGAGCTGTATGGCCCAGACTTTCCCATTATTACCGTTAAAGATTGGGTAGAAAGTCAGGTCCGCCTTGCCGATGCTTTAAATATTCAAACATGGGCTGCGATTGTCGGGGGTAGCTTAGGTGGAATGCAGTCTCTTGCCTGGTCGCTTTATTATCCTGAGAGACTAAAACATTCTGTGGTAATTGCTTCAACACCTAAATTAACCGCTCAAAATATTGCCTTTAACGAGATATCACGTAAAGCGATTACCTCAGACCCTGATTTTCATCAGGGTCATTATTATCGATTTAATACCATTCCAAGCAAAGGTCTCATGCTTGCGCGGATGATTGGCCATATTACTTATCTCTCAGATGCGGCAATGGGTGAAAAGTTTGGTAGAGACAGAAAAACAGAAGCCTTTAACTTCGGTTACGATGTTGAATTTCAGGTTGAAAGCTATTTAAATTATCAGGGTGAACGTTTTTCTAAAAGCTTTGATGCTAATACCTATTTACTGATGACAAGGGTGCTCGACTATTTTGATCCGGCCTCTGAATTTGGTGGCTCTCTCGAAAAAGCCTTTGAAAAAGCGAGCTGCAATTACTTTGTGGTGTCTTTTAGCACCGACTGGCGATTTGCCCCAGAGCGATCTGAGCAGCTTGTTGAATCCATGGTAAAGGCCGGTAGATCCGTGAGTTATGCTGAGGTAGATGCACCCTATGGGCATGATGCTTTTCTTATTCCGACAGAACGTTATATGGCTATTTTTTCAGCCTATATGAATCGGATTATTAAGGAGATAGACGCATGAGAGCCGATTTAAAATTAATTGAACCTTGGGTTAAGTCTGGCTCTCAAGTGCTCGATTTAGGCTGTGGTGATGGTACTTTATTGGCCTACTTAAGGGACAAAAAACAAGTACAAGGTTATGGGCTTGAAATTGATACCGCACAGATTACTCACTGTATTGAAAAAGGTGTCAATGTCATCGAACACGATTTGGATGCAAAAGGCTTAAAACGCTTTGCTGATCGTCAGTTTGATACTGTGATTATGACACAAGCACTGCAAGCTGTGCGAAGACCAGATGTCATGCTTGAAGAAATGCTTCGTTTGGGTGAGCAGGGTATAGTGACCTTTCCGAATTTTGGTTATTGGCGTTGTCGTCACTATTTGTTGTGGAAAGGCAAAATGCCCATGTCTAAAACGCTGCCACATACCTGGTTCAATACACCGAACATTCACTTGTGTACGTTTAAAGACTTTGAAGCCTTATGCCAGGAAAAGGGCATTAAAATCCTTAATCGAATCGTTGTCGATGCTCAGTTTTCTCAGAGTCGTTTTGCCATGATGTGGCCAAATTTATTTGCAGAGTTTGCAGTTTATCGTATTTCACGTTAGTAAAATAAAGCATCAAAATAACTTAAAAGAGAGTACTTCAACATGAAAAGCCTATCTCGTTTTTACCTGTTTAGTGTCATTCTGTGCTTCTTTATCGGCTCGGTTAATGCTGAACAAAAGAAAGTTTTTGATGGCCCGGATGGCAGTGAATATGAAATTCACTATATTGGGTTTACCAGTACTTTTTTAGACCCGGAAGTGGCCAAACAGTACGATATTGTACGCAGTCGTGCCTTGGGTATTGTTAATATCAGTGTGATTAAAGTGGAAAAAGATGGCTCTAGAAAAGCAGTGGGCGCGGTCTTACAAACAAAAATGACCAATGATATCCAACAAAATCAGTTTTTATCTTTTAAACAGATTGTAGAAGGCCCGGCAATTTACTACTTAGCACAGCTTCAGTTTAGAGAAGCTGAAATTCTGGTCTTTGATGTCTCAGTGTTTCCTGAAGGCAGTGTGAAGCCTTTGCAGTTTAGATTTGCTCAAAATTTTTATAATGATTAAATTATTTTCTAGGGTGTCATCGTGAAAGTCGTTCTTGCGAGTGGTAATCAAGGCAAAATTAAAGAATTAACTCAACTATTGCAGGCTCAGAATGTTGCTGTTCTGGCTCAGTCTGAATTTGATCTAGCATCGCCAGAAGAGACCGGGCTCACCTTTATTGAAAATGCCTTAATCAAAGCGCGTTACGCTGCTGAGAAAACCGGTTTACCTGCTATTGCCGATGACTCTGGCTTATCTATACCAGCACTACAAGGTGCTCCGGGAATTTATTCTGCGCGCTATTCAGGTGAAGATGCGAGTGATCAGAGTAATATTGATCTGGTATTAAAAAACTTGGCAGGTGTTGAAGGCGCTGATCGCGAAGCAGTGTTTAACTGTGTGCTTGTTTATTTAAGGCATGCAAAAGATCCAACACCTATAGTTTGCCATGGGCAATGGAAAGGCTTAATTATGCAAGAGCAGACAGGGCAGGGTGGTTTTGGTTATGACCCTATATTTTGGATACCTGAACAACAATGCAGTGCCGCAGAGTTAAGTAAAGATGTAAAAAATGCGATTAGTCATCGTGGTAAAGCCTTGGCGCTTTTAGTTGAAAAGTTTAATGACGCATTGGTTAAATGATCAATCATTTACCGCCATTAAGTCTCTACATTCATATTCCCTGGTGCGTCAAAAAGTGCCCTTATTGCGATTTTAACTCACATACCACTCAAGAAATCCCCGAAAAAGCCTATCTTGCACAACTGAAAAAAGACCTGCTTGCCGATTTAGTCTTCGTTAAAAATAGACCCCTGAGCAGTATTTTTTTCGGTGGTGGCACGCCTAGTATAATGAGCCCAGCCTTTTATAAAGCTCTTCTAAGCTTTATCGGAGAGCATATCGAGGTCAATGCGGCAACAGAAATTACCTTAGAGGCCAACCCCGGAACAACTGAATCGAGTAAATTCTTCGGGTATAGGGACGCTGGCATCAATCGTTTGTCGATCGGTGTACAAAGCTTCCAAACACATCAACTTGAAAAATTAGGCAGGATTCATTCAGGTAATGATGCGATTCGGGCGATTAGGCAAGCCAAACAAGCCGGTTTTGATAACTTCAATTTAGATTTAATGCATGGTTTACCAGACCAAACAACGGCTTCAGCTTTAGCTGATTTACAGCAAGCACTCGATTTAAATCCGCCACATTTATCGTGGTATCAATTAACAATTGAACAAAATACCGAATTTTTCCGTCACCCGCCGGTATTGCCTGAAGACGAATCTCTCTGGGAAATACAATTAGCCGGTGCTGAACTATTAAAACAGCATAATCGCCAACAATATGAAGTGTCTGCTTTTGCTTTGCTAGGCAAAGAAGCACAACACAATTTAAACTACTGGCGCTTTGGTGACTACTTGGGAATTGGTGCTGGAGCACATGGGAAAGTAAGTTTTTTATCAGGAAAAAATAAAAGTAAGGGCACACTAACTGATTTGAATGTTATTCGATATCGAAAAACCCGCATGCCCAAAGACTATCTGGCAGCGACTTATAACTTACAGCCCAAGGCTAGTTTTCGTATTGCTGAAGAGCTGATTCAGTCTGAAGATTTACCCTTTGAATTTTTGATGAATGCACTCAGGCTTACTAAAGGTGTTGCAGAAGACATATTTACTTTACGTACAGGTTTGTCGTTAAATAAATTAGAACCACAGTTATCAGAATTAAGGCAGCAAGGCTTGATTCACACAAAACGCTTGGGAACGACTGAAAAGGGCTTATTGTTTTTAAACAATGTCTTGGAGAAGTTCACTGAGCTTGAACATTGAATATGAAACGTAATTAGGGATGATCGATGTGCTAGCTAATCAAACGTTATTTCAACGCAGCCAAGATATATTCTCAGACTTTCCCTGGACTATCGAACTCTATAATCCTCAAGGCGATGTATGCATCTTAGGCAAACAACAAAAGCATTGGTACCCCGCACCTTTACAAATTAAGTTACATAGTCAGGCGGCAGTGTCAGACTTCCTTAAGCTTGATGCTTTCAGTTTGATCCAGCGTTACCTTCAAAGTGAAGTGGATTTTGAAGGGAATTTCCATTTGTTGCCGGCAATTAAGGCCTTTGTCCCAGTGAAGTTAAACCTTAAGCAACTATTTAGCAGTTATTTGAGAAATCGCTATTTTCAGAATATTACTCGAGCACGCAAAAGCGTCAAGAGTCATTATGATATTCCCCAACGCTTACTCGAAAAGTATCTTGATGTACGTTACATGGCTTACTCGTGTGCCATGTTTGAAGATGCTGAGCTCACAGATACGTGTTTAGACTTACTTAAAAAATCAGGAGAGGGCGAAAAGGATGCTTTTGATTCCTTGGAAAAAGCACAATGGCGTAAGTTTAAAGATGCCGTGGACTTTCTTGCACCTGACCCAGGTGAAACCCTGCTCGATGTAGGGTGTGGCTATGGTGGCCAGCTCGAAGTCGCCTTGGCCTCTCATCCCTTTGGTAAGGTTGTTGGCTGGACGCATTCTTCCAATCAGGCAATCAATGGCTCTAAAATGCTTGCGGCCTATCCACGCGAACAGTGGGAGCTGAATGAGGGAGATTATCGTGAAGATAAACGTGTTTTCAACCATATTACCTCGACGGGAATGATCAGCCATGTCGGCCCGGGTGGGCTGACACCTTATGTTAAAAATATCCGTAAACGCATCGCTACAGACGGTCGCTATTTACATCATGCCTTAATGGCAGATTATAGCTCAACGCCCCTTGACCAGCAGGTTGGAGTCGCTTTTAACAAAGACTATGTTTGGCCAGGTTTTCATTGGTTTACCTTGGGGGAGCATATGCGTACTTTGGAGCAAAATGGTTTTAAAGTACTGAGGATGCAAAATCTGCGTGCGCATTATTCAAAAACAATTACAGCGTGGTACGAACGCTTTATGCAGCATGAAACTGAAATGAGAGAGCAGATGGGGGAGCCTACTTTTAGAGCTTGGCGCTTGTACCTCGGTGGCGGGGCAAGTAGTTATTCGGGTGATGTAAACAGGCTTTATTGTGTGGCAATCTAAATTATACGTATTACTGGACCGGCCCAGTGCCTGCTTAATAGGCGGTGCGCTGATGGCCTTTGCTTACGCCCCTTTTTCTCAAGCTTGGCTGGTATTTTTCCTGTTACAGCCTTTGTGGGTAGCAGCGAGTCATCCTGAACCGAATACACGCATCTGGCGTGGCTTACTTTTTGGCTTGGGTTATTTTTCTATTGGCGCTTACTGGTTTGTTCAAACCCTTCGGGAGCATTTAGATTATTCTTGGCCAATTGCTTTGGGAGCTCATTTACTGATTACTGGTGCATGTGCGTTAGCGCCCACAACGTTTTGCTGGCTGGGTGGCTACCTTAAAGCCAAAGCTTTTCCCAGGCTCCTTGCTCTTGCAGCACTTTGGATTGTGATTGAAGATATTCGCTTCCAAGCATTTGGAGGTGGCCCTTGGTTAAGTTTGGGTTTAAGTCAGATAGATATGCCCTTAGCAGGCTTGTATGCCATTTTTGGTGAAGTAGGAACCTCCTATTTTGTAGCCATTATCGTCGGATTAATAGCCTTTGCTGTTATTGGCGATGGCAAGGTGTTGGGCAAGCAGGTAAAACGACGACGGATTGCTTTTTCTATGGGGCTTGTTTTTCTAATCATGCTTCTTGCAGAAGCCTTAAAACATGTGGAATGGACAGCCTCCGTGGGTAAAAGACAGGCGGTGGCTTTGGTGCAAACGGCAGTATCACAACAAGAACGTAAAAACCTATCGTCGCAGGCCGATCGTTTGGAAAGTCTGGCATCACTGACAGAGCCTTTTTTGGGCAAAGCTAAGTTTATCATTTGGCCTGAAACAGTGGTGACCCTAGACAGGCAAGACGTCAATAAAAAACTCGAAACCTTGAATGAAAAAGCCATGTTTGCACGTTCAACTATCCTCATGGGCGCTTATGAGCCGAGCATGACGGGGATGCGTTATAATACAGCCTTTACGCTTGGATATGAGTTTGGGCAAACCTACCGTAAACGTCATTTAGTACCTTTTGGTGAATATGTGCCTCGACTATTAACATTTTTGAATGGGCATGTTCCGGGTGATGTCTATCGAAATCAAGGCAGAAGCCCCTCGCTTATCGCCAATAGCGGCACACTTTATGGCATTTCAATTTGTTGGGAGGGTTCATTTAGTCGCGATATAGTCTCATTAACAAAATCTGGTGCCCATGTACTGGTCAATATTGCAAATGAAGCGTGGTTTTCTGGTAGTAGTTTGCCAGATCAAAATCTAGATGCAATGCGAGTACGCGCGATTGAAAATGGCCGGTTTTCAGTGAGAGTAGCCAATTTTGGACCAGGGGCTATAATTGATGAAAAAGGCCAATTAAGTGCGATGATTCCAGCCGGATCGCCATCAAGTACGATGGGCTATGTTCAACCAAGAATCGGTATGACACCTTTTATATTATTAGGCGAGGATTTAATCACAGTAAGTGCGTTATTGATGATTGTGATAATAGTTCTTAGAAGCAGAAGGAAGCATAAGTCAAGTGAGAGTTAAAGGTTTTACTTTAGTTGAGCTGGTATCGACAATCGTGCTTATCGGGATCTTGGCAGTGACTGCACTCCCGCGCTTTGCAGACTTGGGCGATGCGGCTGACGAAGCCACTTTTGAGGCAGTTTTAGCAAATTTCAAAACAGGTGTTGCCTTGGTTCATTCGACCTCTTTAATTAAAAAACAAGAGAGTTCGAGTGGCTATCCCGATGTGTCACTTGAAGGTCAGTGCATTAGAGTCGAAAGTACTTCAGGATATCCTCTGGTAGAGCAAACTTCAGGAACATGTACCCCCATCGTGTGGACGCTTCCCTTAAATCGTATTGAAGGGGGGCTGGGTAATAGTTTGTATGCATGGATACGAAAACCTTTAATCGAACCCCCCAAGCTGTTTAATCAAGCCTATGCAGTGGGCCCTCCACCGCCACCTCCACCGCCGCCACCCCCACCAGGTTCAAGTGAATTACCTAGTTTGTTAATGGATGCAGACTTTTCCAGTTGGATATGGACGAAGAACCCACCATCGGCATCATTAGAGAGCCCGGAAGGGCTCTCTTTTAGCTATAATCAAATAAGCGGCAAAGTGGATTAAAGGCTTAAGCTAGGCTCAAAGTGTGGCAAAGACCTTTTTAGCCGCCTCAATAGTGGCGTTAATTTCCACATCGCTATGTGCCGAAGAAACAAAGCCAGCTTCAAATGCTGAAGGTGCTAGATAAATACCTTCCGCTAACATGCCATGATAAAACTTTTTGAATCTTTCCTGATCACAGGCCATGACTTGTTCATACGTAGTGACTTTTGGTTCTTCGGTAAAAAAGAAACCGAACATGCCACCTAACTGATTAAACGTGAAGGGAATCCTGGCTTGATCCGCCACAGCTTTTACGCCATTGACTAATTTAGCGGTTTTTTGACCAAGCGCATCAAAGAAGCTAGGCTGAGAAACGGCATCCAGCATGGCTAAACCCGCTGCCATCGCTAGAGGGTTCCCCGATAATGTGCCCGCCTGATAAACCGGCCCGATTGGCGCAATGACATCCATAATCTCTGCACGCCCGCCAAAAGCGCCTACAGGTAAACCGCCACCGATGACTTTACCTAAAGTCGTTAAGTCTGGCTTAACCTGATAAACCGCTTGCGCACCTCCAAGAGCTGTCCGAAAGCCGGTCATTACCTCATCAAATATCAAGACAGTTTTATGTGCATCGCAGCATTCGCGTAAGGTTTCTAAAAAGCCTGGTTGAGGGGGGATACAATTCATATTACCTGCCACAGGTTCAACAATAATCGCCGCAATCTGATCACCTATTTCAGCAAACAGTTGTTTCACCGCTTCACTATTATTAAACGGCAGAGTTAGAGTGTGTTCGGCAATACTGGCCGGTACACCCGGAGAATTAGGTACCCCTAAGGTGAGCGCACCTGAACCGGCTTTAACGAGTAAGGAATCTGCATGGCCATGATAACAGCCTTCGAATTTAACGATTTTATCGCGTCCCGTGAAACCGCGAGCTAAACGAATCGCGCTCATGGTAGCTTCTGTACCGGAGCTGACCATTCGTACTTTTTCAATAGACGGCACCAGCTCACAGACTTTTTTTGCCATTCGGGTTTCGATTTCAGTCGGTGCGCCATAGCCTAAGCCTTGGCTTAACTGTTTTTGTACGGCTTCAATCACCTGTGGATTGGCATGGCCTAAAATCATGGGGCCCCAAGAACCGACATAATCGATATAAGACTTGCCATCAGCATCAATCAGGTAGGCACCTTCACCGCGCTCAAAGAAAACCGGCGTACCTTCTACGCCTTTAAACGCACGAACGGGAGAATTAACACCACCGGGAATAACGGTTTGGGCATCAGCAAATAACTCTTCAGATTTAGACATGAATTAGACCTGTTTTTTTGAGGTTTTAGAGAAATATTCTTGAAATTGATGCGCAGTCGCTTGGATATCAGTTTGCGAAAATAAGCCATGGATGACTGCAACATTATGTACAGGAGTTTGCATTAGCAAACCGATGTTGTCTAGTGTGATACCACCAATGGCGACAACGGGTTTACTCAGAGTCAGGGCCTGTTTCAGAATGGATAAAGAACAGTGCGGAGCATCAGGTTTTGTCAATGAGGGAAAAATCCGGCCAAAAGCGCAATAATCAACCCCTTCCGCTATACATTTTTGCGCATAGTTTAAGTCGCTATGGCAGGTGACGCCTAAAATATGCTCTCTACCGAGTACGTTTCTGGCATGCAGAATATCACCATCTGACTTGCCTAGGTGGACGCCATCAGCTTGGCTGTCTAAACATAATTTAAGATCATCATTAATAATAAGCTGGGCATGATACTGATTACATAATCGTTTTAAGGCCCTCGCTCTCTGAAGTCGTTCAGCATCAGAGGCTAGTTTGTCACGATACTGGATGACGCTGCAACCACCCGCTAAGACAGATTCAACAGATGATAATAAGCTTTGACTATCCAGCAGAAGTGGGTCAGTAATGGCGTAAAGACCAGCGTTCAGAGCAATTGACATGTATCTAATTCGCTTATTAACTTAATTTAGAAAGGTTTGACGACGACAAGAATCACAATCGCAATGAGTAACAAAACAGGGAACTCATTAAACCAACGATAGAACACATGGCTTCGGGTATTTTCATCTTGGGCAAAGGTTTTTAATAATTTTCCGCAATACATATGATAGGCCATCAGAATAAGCACTAGAGTGAGTTTTGCATGGAACCAAGCGCTTTGCAGGTAGCCTTCGAGGTTATAACTAACTAGCCATCCACCCAGAATCAAGGTGGCAATCATAGAGGGTGTGCCGATGCCTCTGAATAGCTTTCGTTCCATAATTTTAAAACGTTCTATACTCGTCACATCAGACGACTGGGCATGGTAGACAAATAAACGAGGTAGATAGAACAAAGCGGCAAACCAACAAATAACCGCAATAATGTGAAACGCCTTAAGCCATAACATAGTTATTTCCTTTTGTATTGATAGTAATTTTCGACATCACTTCGATAAAGCACACCTAATACTCTTGAAATATAAGGGCCACTGCTACGTTCAACAAATAGAATATCGGTTTTGGTCTCGGAAAATCGATCGAGTGCTTCTTGCAGTGTTGCTTGAAAATAGAGTGACGATACGTCTTTTCGTTGTGCCGGAATTTCAAATAAATCGACAATAAACTCGTTTACTACGGTTTCTGAGTTTTTCTCTTGATCAAGCACTAAGAGCTGTTCCTCTAAGTAATGCGCCAAATCAACCGTGGGCAGGAGTGATACCGGCTTGCCTTCACTATTATTAATCAAAATACACTTAGGTTCTTTCCTAAGCAGTATTTGGGCTTCGGGGAAAGTGAGGGTCCTGTTTGATGTTTCAAATTGCCGAGACATCATGGCGCCCACACTGACTCTTCTGAGTGCTTGAACCACAGGACTGTTACTAAAATCGAGACCTTGCTCTTTGAGAATACTTAAAAATATTGATTTCTGTTTGAATACTTCACTGCTGACCATGCTGGAAACAACAATAATAAGCATGCCAGGCATAATGATATTCGGGTTTTGAGTCAGCTCTAATAAAGCGAGCAGGGCGGCCAGCGGCGCTTGCAATGCCGAGCCCATCATGGCGCCCATACCTAACATGGCATAAAAGCCGGGAGAGGATGCAATCGATGGCATAAGCATTTCAGCTAACACTCCAAAAACACCTCCGACACTGGCACCGATAAATAAAATAGGGCCAACTAAACCACTAGGCATGCCTAAACCAACACTAATACCGGTAATGATGATCTTGCCTAAGGCAATGGCGCATAAGAGTAATAAGCCAACTTGACCAAGCAGGGTTTGGTTAACAGTGTCATAACCAATACCCATAATTTCAGGCAGGTAGATTGCACAGAGCCCGGTTAAGGCACCTGCGGCTAAGATACGATAAAAAATATTCACACGAGAAAACTGAATGGTTTTTTTAATGAGACCAATAAACGCTGCCGAGACAATGCCAATGGCGATGCCGCAAATGACAATGTACGGAATCTCGATCAGTGAGTTCATATACAGCTGAGGAACGATAAAAGCAGACTCATTGCCATAAACTGCTTGCGTTAAAACAGCCGCGGTGACCGACGCTAAAATGACAGGGGTAAAACCGGCAATGGTGTATTCCATCATCACCACCTCCATTGCAAAAATAACCCCAGCAATGGGGGTATTGAACGAGGCAGAAATTGCAGCAGCGGTGCCGCAACTAATCAGAATACGAATACTATTATTTGGCAGGTTAAAGTAACGGCCGAGTAAACTTGAGCAAGCAGCCCCTAGATGAACAGCAGGGCCTTCACGGCCCGCGGATTGTCCGCTAACAATGGTTAATATACCACCTATAAACTGCGTCATCATGCTCTTGAAAGAAATATAGCCTTGATGATAATTGAGGCGTTCAATCACAAACGCGACCCCGACTTTTCGCTGGCTAATTTTAAGCCGATACCAAATACAGGCAATAATAACGGCCCCGCTAACAGGCAAGACGGCACGCATCAGCTGGGATAGCCCTTCAAAATTTTCTGGATCCCCTCCAGGTAAAAAATACATTAGAGAGAGTTCGATAAATAAACGAAACAGCAGAATAACGGCAGACGTCAGTAAACCTACTAACAAACCGAGAATGGCAAGCTGTGGCAAGGCTTCAACACCAGAAAGCTTGTGTCGAAATGCACGTTTATAGTTTTCAAATGCGTCTCTTAGAGACATAGAAAAATGTATCCTTAAACCTGACTATTCGACAGCTTTTATTTTTTTAGATAATACAGAAATATATCAGAGAAGTAAGCTAAGGACAGGGTTTAGTTTTTAGACAACACAGATTGATTAAGCTCTTCAATTACTTCAGACATCTTGTTATGGATGCTTTGGCGTAAACTATTTATGTCGTCTTGCGGAATATCTTTCGTCTGAACCGGCGCTAAAATTCTTACATGAACATGCCCGGCATGCCATTTATTCAAATTAATATGCTTAGGGTAAGCGCTGGCACAAATTGGAATAATCGGGGCGTCAGCTTGCTTGGCCATATGAAACGCACCTTTTTTGAATGGCAGTAAGTTTTCGCCTTTATTTCGTGTGCCTTCAGCAAACACCCAAATTGAGGTGTTTTTGTGTTTAAGGGCTATCGTGGTCTCTGTCATTGAGTGAATTGATGCTTTTGATTTTTTCCGGTCAATCATAATGTTGCCCGACAACCAGTAAACTTGTCCAAATAAGGGCAAATAACGTAAGCTTTTTTTGCCAACACTAACGGTTCGTTTAGGGATAACGCCGCCATGAATAAACAGGTCTAAATTATCTTGATGATTCGCAATGACAATTGAAGGCTGCATATTGTGGAGATGCTCTTTGCCTTCTATTGTCATTTTTATACCTAATAGCTTTAACCCCCCAAGACTAAATAAACGGCCACAAATGCGAGTGTTATCAGGATTAAACGGGCGAAAAAGGCAGATGATAATGCCAAGTAGAGCGACAATAAAAAAATAACTCAATATGACAATAGTGCGAAGAAAAAGGATCATAAA
>TARA_R110002072_G_scaffold517_37_pt1 | contig 32176 bp, 32 predicted proteins | sample TARA_R110002072 | Tara Oceans TARA_R110002072 (sample SAMEA4397118) | marine metagenome | biome: Polar Biome; feature: [SRF] surface water layer (ENVO:00010504); material: water (ENVO:00002006), including particulate matter (ENVO:01000060) such as... | depth 5 m
TCACACCGTTGGACCGGGTTTGCGGTTGGGTTTTCTTTGGCGACATGTGGCATGTGGGGGTTTGAATGGGTGAGGAGCTAAAATCATCGGCCCAACGGGTGCAGGCGGCGCTGCGGGCGCAGGGGGTGGACCTGAAGGTGCGGGAATTTCCGGCCGGCACGCGCACGGCGCAGGATGCCGCCACGGCCATTGGCTGCGCGGTGGCGCAGATCGCCAAGTCGTTGATTTTCCGGGGCAAGAGCAGCGACGCCTCGGTGCTGGTGGTGGCCTCCGGGGCCAACCAGGTCGATGAAAAGAAGGTGGCGGGGCTGTTGGGCGAGAAAATCGGCCGGGCCGATGCGCAATTCGTGCGAGCCAAAACCGGGTTTGCCATCGGCGGCGTGCCGCCCCTGGGCCACCTGGAGCCGCCCCGGGTCCTGCTGGATGAAGAGCTGTTGGCGTTGGGCGAGATTTGGGCGGCGGCGGGCACGCCCCAGGCGGTCTTCGCGCTGCGCGCCGAGGACCTGCCGCGCCTGACCGGTGGGGTGTTCGCCGACGTGAAAAAGACGTGAAGATAAGGTGGGGCAGGGGCGCGCCGGCGATCCCCCGTTTGATTTTGCCGGGTGATTTGTCGGGTGATTTGCCGCGCCGCCGGTTGCGGGGTTTCGTCCGGCGGACAAATATTTCCGGGCGGTTTTGTTGATCTTGTGACTGGTAGCTTGCGGGGAAGTGCCTACCTGTTATGGGTAAGGTCGCGTTTTCGAAGGTCAAGACAGATGAGGAGAGATCAGCATGGCCGCAACGAAAAGCCGGAAAAAGAAGGACCCGGCGGTTGAAATTGAAACCGCTGCGCTGCGGTTGGCCGCGCAGCGGTCGTGGGATGATCTGAGCCTGCGCGATATCGCCGAGGAAGCAAAACTGCCGCTGTCTGAGGTTTTCCCCCACTATCGGAGCAAGGTCGCCATTCTGCGTGGCTTTACCGACCGCATTGATCTGGAGGTCTTGAGTCAGGCGGCGGCGGAAAAGGCCGCGCCCGACGCGCCGCGCGAAGGGCCCCGGGATCGCCTGTTCAATGTGCTGATGCTGCGCTTCGAAAGCCTGCAGCCGTACCGTCTGGCGCTGGCCGGCATCGCCCAGTCGCAGCTGCGCCACCCGATGATCGGGCTCGCCACCTCCTGCCAGCTCAGCCGTTCGTTGGACTGGATGTTGGAAGCCGCGGAAATCGACTGCCGGGGCTTTGGCGGCCTGTTGCGCCGCAAGGGCATCATGGCGGCCTATTTGGCCAGCTTGCGGGTCTTCCTGAGGGATGACAGTGACGACCTGGCCAAGACCATGGCGGCGTTGGACAGCTATTTGCGGCGCGGCGAAAAGGCATTGAGTTGCTGCGATGGCTGGCGCCACCGGCGCGACCGCCGTCGGGCGGAAGCCGACGACGCGGCGCCTGTCGGCGGGGCGGAAGCGACGCCCGCTTAGGCCCAGCCCTGCGGCGCGGCGGCTCTCAATCGTCTGCTAGAAGAGCGCCGGCTTCTTCCAGATCGTCCTGTGATGTTTCGCCCGGATCTGGCGCGTTCCGCGATTTCACGGGTTTCGGCGGCGCTGCTTGCCAGGACTTGAGATTGGCGGCGACAAGATCGTAAAAGCTCAGTAAATTTCGTTCCAAGTCCTCGATGAAGGTCTTTCGGCCGCCAAAGCGTTTCCCGAGGCTTTCGACCCGGATAATTTCGAAGTTATGCGGAACGGATTCGGAATTCTCGGCCTGGATCAGGAGCGGATCGGCGCGCAGGCTGGCGATACTCTTTGTGGTTGGCGCGGCCCGTCCGGGCCAGTGGGCTCGCAGCAACAGGCAGTCGTCGTCTTTGGGACGCATCCGCAAGACCCAGTTCACCCGGGCTTTCGTTGTTTTCCGGTCGCCGGGGGCTTTCAGAGCCATTGAGGCTGAAACCGTGCGCCGGGCGACGTCAGCGCAGACCTCAATGTCCGAGGCGCAATCGGGCACGCGAATCGTCGACGATAAGATGTGTGCGTCAACGAGCGTGGCGATCTGGACCTTTCGCTGTCCGACGGGGTCATCCGTGAGTTTGCGCGCGACCCTCGCCCTGACCTGGGTTCCGATGTGGCCCGAGAGATGCAAGCAGAGATCGCGTTCCTCCACCAGCCTTCCACGTCCGGAGAGGTTTTCCGCAGTGCCTCGTGGTTTGCCACGGATTGCGTGATGTCTTTCCATGACGGAGCCATCTGGGTGAAATGCTCGATCCCGGTCGCCGGGTGTGCAAGGAAATGGTTGAGCTGCGACAGTAGATAAGTCTGCTCCGCATCTTCGACAGTTTCTTGATAGGTCAAAATTTTGCAGACGGTCACCAGCCAAGGCCATGACCAGTGGTATAGGCTTACCTTTCGGAGCTGGGTTTTTTGAATCGATACCGGCGAATGTTCCGGCTTGGCAGTGAACTGATTGGAGATGGTTATCACCGCATCAATCCCGTTTACCTTGGCCAGTTCGATGTATTTTTGGACCTGGTCTTCGGTCAGGGGTCTCTTGCCGATCTTTGCCTCTACAAGCGCAGTCCACTCCGATCTTCCTGTATTGACGACGATCAAACCGTCCGGCCGGCAGCCACCGTCGGATTTAATTTTAACGACAACCTCGGTAAAGGCTCGGATCTTGGTGTACTTTCCCACGCGGATTCCGACGGTGGCCAACACTTCTTCGGCCAAAGCGGGAATCTGGGTCATTACCGCCAAGAAAATCGAGGCAACACGCTTTTCTCTGCTGGTTTCAGCGAGGATCGGAAATAGCCTAGCTTCGTCTCCGCTCATGATGAAATCTGGCCGATTGATCATGAAACTGCTCCCTAGCAAAAGAGCATAAAGTATTCCACGCAACTATTAATAGCAATATGGCGCGAAGATCTCGAATAGTGGTTATGCGGACGGCGCCGGGAAACTATCGCTCGGGTATTCTATCTTTTATGATCCCAGCGCACGATTTTCGCACACGCTGCGTCCGGCGCAGTTTTTCCGCCACGCCAAGCAAGCCAATGCTGTAAGCCGTCGGGATCCGGCGAGAACGAAAAAAGGGCCGTCCCCGGGGGATCGGCCCTTTTTCATTCGTCAGGCGGGGTTTTACGCCGCCGAGCTGGCGGCGGCGGCGGCTTTCTTGTCGCCGCGCGCCACCAATTCGTCATAGGCGTTGAGCAGCTTGAAGGTCACGTCGCCGGGGGTGAACTGGTAGTCGCCAATGGCGCGCACCGGGGTGACCTCGACGGCGGTGCCGGTCAGGAAGACTTCCTGGGTGTTGGCGAACTCTTCAGGCATGATCGGCCGCTCGATCACCGCGTAGCCAAAGGATTTGGCCAAATCGATCACCGTGCGACGGGTAATGCCGTCCAGGAAGCAGTCAGGGGTTGGGGTGTGAAGCTCGCCATCCTGCACCAGGAAGATGTTGGCCCCGGTGGCTTCGGCCACCTGGCCGCGCCAGTCCAGCATCAGGGCGTCGTTATAGCCCTTGGCTTCGGCTTCGTGCTTGGACAGCGTGCAGATCATGTAGAGCCCGGCGGCCTTGGAATGCACCGGCGCCGAGGCCGGGTTGGGGCGCTGATACTTGGCGAAGGCCATGCGGATGCCCTGCATGCGCGCCTCGGGCGAGAAGTAGGCCGGCCATTCCCAGGCGGCAATCGCCATGTTGACTTTATTCTTCTGACCAGAAACCCCCATCATCTCCGAGCCGCGCCAAGCCACCGGGCGGACGTAGCCGTCAACAATGCCATTCTTTTCCAGCAGCGCCATGGTGACGGCGTCGATTTCTTCCACCGAATAGGGAATCTCGAAGTCCATGAGATTGGCGGACTTGTGGAGGCGCGCGTGGTGTTCGGTCATTTTGAAGACCTCACCATTGTAGGCGCGCTCGCCTTCGAATACGGCGCTGGCGTAGTGCAGCCCGTGGGTCAGGACGTGTATTTTCGCGTCCTTCCACTCCACAAATTCACCGTTCATCCAAATGACGCCGTCACGATCATCGAAAGGAAGCATGGAAAAGCCGGGTCCTCTGGCCCTATATAAGTTCCGTTACAGTTTGGCGGCTTGGGAGTTGGCTTGCTATGCTTTGTCCCAAGCGGTGACCATCTGCCGGGTTGGCTGGTTTCGAAAGAGCCGCCAGAATTTTTCGTTACTGACGACGGGGTAATTTTGTTACTTTCTGTCTCTCTAAACAAGGCCTTGGTAACAACATGACCGATATATGTCAACATGGCTGACTTAAAAACCAACGTTAATCCGCTTTTCCTACGTGAGGAAGAACTGCGTCAAGGCATCGAAATGCTGTTCTTCGCCTACCGGGATTTCACCGCACAACCAGATGAAATACTTGAAGAATATGGTTTTGGCCGGGCTCATCACCGGGTCATCTACTTCGTTGGGCGCAACCCTGGTATGCCGGTGAGTGATTTGTTGCAAATTTTGCGTATCACCAAGCAATCGCTGTCGCGGGTTTTGGGACAAATGGTGCGCGAGGGCTTTATCGAGCAGCGCAAGGGCGAGCAAGATCGCCGCCAGCGGCTGCTTTATCTCACCGAAAAGGGCAATGCGCTGGAAAGCCGCCTGACCGGGGAGCAGTTGGATCGTTTCGCCAAGGCCTATCGCAGCGTGGGGGCCGACGCGGTCGAGGGTTTTCGCCTGGTGATGATGGGCCTGATCAACGACCAGGACCGCCGCCGTTTTGACCCGGAGCCGGGAATGCCGCCCCGGCTGAGGATCAAGAAGTAGGTGGCGCAAATCACCGCTGCCGCGCGGGGTGCGTCGTCACACCACCAATGGCCTTGTCAGCGGAGGCAAAAAGACCTTTGATGGCGCGAAGAGCTAGGTGCAACCGGATCAGGGCCCTATAGTTTCATCATGGTACCTGAACTCTCGCCTCACATCCTGGTGGTCGATGACGACACCAGACTGCGCGATCTGCTGAAGCGCTTTCTGACCGATCAGGGATTTCTGGTCTCGACCGCCCATGACGCCGCCGACGCGCGGGCCAAGCTGGCGGGAATGGACTTCGATCTTCTGGTGCTGGATATCATGATGCCGGGAGAAAACGGCCTGGCCCTGACCCAGGCCCTGCGGGAAAGCCGGCAGGTGCCGATCCTGCTGCTGACGGCGATGGATGAAATGGAAGACCGCATCGCCGGTTTTGAAACCGGCGCCGACGACTATCTGACCAAACCCTTCGAACCGCGCGAATTGGTGCTGCGGATCAACGCCATCTTGCGACGGACCGTCGGCAACACGGTCGCCGCCACCGGCCAGCAGGTCCGCTTTGGCGCCTTTGTGTTCGACCTGAAGCGTGAAGAGCTGCGTCGCGGCGACGCTTTCGTGCGCCTGACCTCGGTCGAGGCCTCGCTGCTCAGCGCCCTGGCCAAAACCGGCGGCGCGGCGGTCAGCCGCGAGGACCTGGCGGCGGCCAGCCCTGAAATTCGCAACAGTCGAACCATCGACGTACAGATGACGCGGCTGCGCCGAAAGATCGAGGAAGACCCTAAGTATCCGCGCTATCTCCAGACTGTACGTGGCACGGGCTACGTATTGCTGCCTGATTGATCGGGAGGGGGTCCATGGTCGCAAAAGACAGCCGCAAGGCGCTCGATTCCACGGACGGGTCCGCTGCAACCAGCGGGTCGGCCCCAAAGTCGGCCCCGAAGTCGGCCCCGAAGATGACGGCGTCGGCTAAACCGGCGGCTGACACCCCGGCTAACTCCCCGCCTGAATCGGGGGCCGGCTCGGCCGATGGGCCGGGAGCCGAGGCGCTCGCCGATCCTGTGGCCCGGGACGCCGCCGGGGCGGCTTTTGGCGACCGAGACGGCAACAGCGCGACCGCCTACGGCGACCCGTTGAATCCGCCCAGACCCTGGTGGAAGCGAATTCTCCCGCGCACGCTGCTTGGCCGTTCCTTGCTGATTATTCTGGCGCCGCTGGTCCTGGTGCAGGTGATTTCCACTTGGGTTTTTTACGACCGCCACTACGACCATGTAACCCGACGGCTCAGCCAGTCCGTGGCGGGTGAAATTGCGGCGCTGGTCGAGATCATCAACCGACCGTTTCCCGATTGGCAGGACTGGCTGATTTATGATCTGGCGGCCCGCCGTCTCTGGCTTGACATTCAACTGAAGGAAAAGACCGAGCTGGCGCCATCGCCCGAGCCCTTCTTCCCGTCGATCCTCTATGACCGTTTGATCGAGGCGCTGAAGGAGCGGTTGGGCGACACGCCCTTTTCCGTCGATATCCTGCGCGACGACGACTATGTGCAGATCCAGGTCGATATGGGCGACCAGATCCTGGATGTGCTGGTTCATCGGCGACGGCTTTTCACCTCCACCTCCTATATTTTCATCATGTGGATGGTCGGCAGCTCGATCATTCTCTACATCGTTGCGCTGCTTTTCATGCGCAACCAGGTCCGGCCCATCCGGCGTTTGGCCCAGGCCGCCGAAAGCTTCGGCCGCGGCGTCGATGTCAGTGACTTCAAGCCGGAGGGCGCGCTGGAGGTGCGCCAGGCGTCCTTGGCCTTCCTGCGGATGCGCGAACGGATCAAGCGGCAGATCCGGCAGCGCACCACCATGTTGGCGGGGGTCAGTCACGACTTGCGAACCCCGCTGACCCGGATGAAGCTGGAATTGGCCATGCTGGAAAGCAAGCCGGAGATGGAGAACCTGAAGATCGACGTCGACCAAATGCAGCGCATGATCGAAGGCTATCTGGCTTTCGCGCGCGGCGAGGGGACCGAGCAGCCCCGGGAGACGGAAATCAGCGACCTGCTGCGCCAGGCCGTGGTCGCGGCGGCGCGCGAAGGCACGAAAATCGATCTGCATGTTGAGCGAAAGCAGGTCATGCCGCTGCGCCGCGAGACCTTCCGCCGCTCTTTGGCCAACCTGATCAGCAATGCCCAGCGGGCCGGCACGACAATTACCATCCTGGCGGGACCGCGCAAGGGCGGCTATGAAATTTTCATCGACGACAACGGTCCCGGCGTTGACCTGAAGATGCGCGAGGAGGTGTTCAAGCCCTTCTTTCGCTTGGAGGAGTCCCGCAACCTCGATTCCGGCGGGACGGGATTGGGATTGACCATCGCCCGCGACGCGGTGCATGGGCATGGCGGCACCTTAACCCTGCACGAGGCGCCCACCGGCGGCTTGCGCGCGCGCATTTGGCTTCCCATATAGAAGTCCTTGGCCTGGGCGCCCGCCGGTTGGGCAGCCTTCTTCTTATCGCCGCCCGGGCGCTGGCCCGCTGGCGTGCGATGGCCTTGCAAGGCCGCGCTTTGCGCGCCTTATCTGTCGTCAAGCCCCCGCCAATCGGGTGGTGCGAAGGGAACCGGAAGGATCGAGTTGCTATGGCCGCACTGCGCAGATTGCTTGTCCTGTCGCTGACCGCTTTTGTTATCGGCGGCGCGCCGCTCGGCGCGGGAAAGGCCTGGGCCGGCGTGGAGGTTTCGCCCTGCTCTCCCCAGGTTCGGGCGGTGCTGACCAGCTTGGAAATTTCCAGCCTGGAGGTCGCCAACAGCACCACCGGCGACATAACCGAAGATCGTCGCGGTGGAACGTCGCGCGTCGGGTATCAGGTGTGGCTGGCGCTGACCGACAAGCCCGGTAAGCTGGTGCTTGAGTTTAATACCCGTTGCCAGTTTAAACAGGCCTACACCCGTGGCGGCCTGGAACTTGCCGGCGTGAAGGCTTTCTAACCGGCGATAGATTTCCCCCCGGGTTACCGCTCCAGTTGCCGCCGCCAGTTGCCGCCGTGCGCAATCGGCGCGCGCAAAGGCCGGCTAAAACAGCTTGCCGCCGTTGGGCACCCGATGGCCCGGTTCAATCAGCACCACCTCGCCATCGGCGTCGGGGAACCCCAAAACCAGAAGTTCGCTCATGAACTTGCCGATCTGTTTGTTGGGGAAATTGGTCACCGCGGCGACCTGACGGCCCAGCAAGCTTTCCGGGCTGTAGTGGGCGGTGAGCTGGGCGGAGGTTTTCTTGATGCCCAAGGGGTCGCCGAAGTCGACCCATAGTTTGATGGCCGGGCGGCGCGCCTCCGGAAAGGCTTCGCTGCGGACGATGGTGCCAACCCGAATGTCCACCTGTTGAAAGGCGTCGAAGGTGATTTCGGGGGCTGTGGCTGCGGTGGTTTTGGCGTCTGGGTTTGCACACATGGCTGCTGGCGCTCTGTTTTTGCTGAAGGGGCCGCGTCAGTCGGACAGATCAATCACCCGGCTGAAACACCTGGCAAGTCTATTCGCACGGGTGTTGCTCTCGCAAGCTCGGCTGGCGTGCCTTCGTTGAAGAAAACAGCGCTTGGCGCTTCGGCGCTGCCGTTAAGCAGTCGCGGGTCAAGCGATCCGATTCTCGTGACCGAAAGGCTTTGTTCCCATCGCCGGGCCGCCGCCGCCGGCCGGGGGCGGGACAACAGAAAAAGGCCGCTCGCGTGGGCGAGCGGCCTTTTGCCGGTCGATGATCTGTTTCCCGTGGGGGTCGAAAGACTTAGGAAAGCAATGCGATCATCTCAGGTCGTCAGCAGACTGATTACGCGGCAGCCTTGCCGGAGCGCGGTGCTTTTGCCGCCTTGGGCGTCGCATCGGCAACGGAGGACATGACGGTTTTCATTTCGTCGAGACCTTCGGAGATGCGGGCGTTGATCAGCTCGAGCGCGTCGCTGTTGGACTTGGCAGCCATTTCTGACAGCTCGCGAACATTGGAGATCGCGGTTTCGAAGCTGGTCTTGGCGGCGTCAGCCTGCTTCACCATCGTTTCTTGGGGGGCGCTGACCGTGGTCAGCTCCTGCAGGGAACCGGTGAAGTCCTTCATCGCCGACTGCAGCACTTCAGCCTGGCGCTGAGCGATGGCCTGTGCGCCTTCGATGGTCAGCTTGTTGGCTTGGGCGATGGCGTCCAGGTTTTTGCGCTGTGCTTCGAGGACGGACTGCATGTCCACACCGGGAACCTTGATCTGCTCCGTCCATTTGGACAGGTCGGTGAAGTCGAAGTTAGCGAAGGGATTCTGGCCGAAAGGGTTTTTGGCGTTCATTTTGTGGGTCCTAACTCTCTAGCGAGTGTAACGGCCCGTTAAAACCAGTCGGATACTTGAGGGCCGGTTGGCGCCTAAGATATTCCGACCACGCAGGCCTGAATGGAATTATGCAACGTTTCGTTGCGATGCAGCATAGATAGGAGGTCCCATGGCTGGGGTCAAGAAATTTTTGTTGCACTGCAACATATTTTTCTTTGAAATAGTCAACTTCTCTATCTAAATCGGTTATTATCAAATAGTTACAGAATAAATTTTGTTGAACCTCCCAGCTTGGAAACCTGGGCTTGTCGCTTGCCCCAGCCCAAGCGCTGCCCAACGGCTGCGCCAGTTTAAGCGGCACTGTCCCGGCCAGAGGGGGATCGCTTTGCAAAGCAGCGCGCCAGGTTGGGCCGATGGCCTGTTGACGGTCGCCGGTCCTTTTTGTGACGGCGCTTGACGACCGGCGCGAACCGCCAAGCGGCGCTTTCTTCTCGGTTAGGAGCGTTTCCAGCGGGCGGCGGCGTCCGCGTCGCTGTCGCGGGCATCGACCCAGCTTGTCTTGCCTTGTGCGCCTTCTTCCTGTTTCCAGAAGGGCGCCTTGGTTTTTAGCCAGTCGATGAGGAAATGACAGGCCTGAAAAGCCGCCTCCCGATGCGCGCTGGCGGCGGCCACCAACACAATCTGCTCCCCCGGTTCAAGGCGTCCGAAGCGATGAATGATCAAGGTGGCGTCCAGCGGCCAGCGCTCTTGCGCCTCGGCGTCGATGCGCTGGAGCATTTTCTCCGTCATGCCGGGATAATGCTCCAGCGTCATGGCGGTGATCGGACCTTCGACCTGTGGCGCCATGTCGCGAACCAGGCCGACAAACGAGGCCAGCCCGCCAATTTGGTGGTTGCTTTCGGTCAGGGCCTTGAGTTCGGCGCCCAAATCGAAGTCTTCCTGCTGCACGCGCACCGTCATGTCAGCCGCCAGTGACCGGAGGAAAGAGCGCCACCTCGTCGCCTGGGGCCAGCGGGTCGCCGGGTCGGGCGTATTCCTGGTTGACGGCGACACGAATGGCCTTGGGGTCGGCCAGGGCTTCGGCAAAGCCGGGGCCGCGGTTTTGCAGCCAGGCCAACAGTTCGACAACAGTTGTGACCTGGGCGGGCAGATCAATCTCTTCTTCGGCGCGCCCGGTCTTGGTTCGCAGCCAGGCGAAATATAGCAACTTCATAGCGCAATCACGTCCTTTGCAACCGGCCCAACTCCTCGGGCCAGGCCCAGTGCAGCATCTTTGGCGCTACTTTAAAAGCTCGCTGAAGGGAAGGTAGTCGACCTTCTCGCCCTTTTTGAGCGCCGCGGCGTCTTTCGCCAGCACGGCCAGCCCATCGCTGTTGACCAGCGAGCTTAAAATCGAAGAGCCCTGGTGGGGGAATTTCTGCAAGCTGGGTTGCCCCTGGTCATCATAAACCAGATGCACCCGCAGCCATTCCAAGCGCCCGGGTTTTTTGTCGAAGTCAAAAGCGAGCGGAAGCGGGTAGTGTTTGGGTTCGGTTTCCCCGCCGCCCATCAGCCGCAGGATCATCGGCCGCACCACATTGAGGAAGGTGACCATGACGGCCACCGGGTTGCCGGGCAGGCCGACAAAGGGCACCCGCCCGATCTGGCCCAGGGCCAGCGGACGTCCCGGCTTGACCGCCAGACGCCAGAAATGCAGCGAGCCCTGACTTTCCACCGCCGGCTTGACGTGGTCTTCCTCGCCGACGGAAACGCCGCCCGAGGTGATGATCAGATCATGGTCCTTGGCGGCCCTGGCCAAAGCATCCTGCACCACCTCCAGCTTATCTTCCAGAATGCCCAGGTCGGTGACCTGGCATCCCAGGCCGGTCAGCAGCGCGGTGCTGGTGAAACGATTGGAATCGTAGAGTTCACCCAGCTCGAGCGCCTCGCCGGGGTTGCGCAACTCGTCGCCGGTGGAAAAAAGCGCCACCTTGAGCGGGCGCGAAACAGTTAGGCTCTGATAGCCGCTGGCGGCGGCCAGACCGATATCCTGCGCGCGCAGGCGCCGTCCGGCCGGCAGCACCGGATCGTTGACTTTGGTGTCTTCGCCGCGGCGGCGGCAGTTGGCGCCCTGCTTGATGCCCGGTGGAAAGACCACGAAGGTCTCGCCGCTTTGCGGGTCGGTCTCCAGGCTGGCGTCTTCCTGCATGAAGACCGTATCGGGCCCCGCGGGCAGGGCGGCGCCGGTAAAGATCCGCACCGTCGCGCCGGGCAGCGCGGCTTGTTTCAGCGGATGGCCGGCGCTGGCGCGCCCGCGCAGCGGAAGTCGGGTCGGTTCATCGTCCTTCAGGTCGGCAAAGAACACCGCATAGCCATCGACGGCGGAATTGTCGTACTGCGGGACGTCCAGCTTCGCCAGCAGGTCCTGGGACAAAATCCGTCCCAGACAGGCGGTAAGCGGCAGGGCCTCGTCATCGGTCACCCGGGTTACCCGCTCGGCCATGATCTCAAGCGCGCGCGACAGCTCCATCAGCTGCTGGTCGGGAGAAAAGCAGCAATCGGAAAGTTGGGTCATTGCGCGGCCCCCCGAACGGAATCGACACAGCCGGCCTGGCGGCGTTCGGTCAGGTGACAATGGGCGATCACGAAATCGGCGATCGCTGGAATATCGTTCAGGTCGAGCACCGGGCGTTGGGTTTCCGGGACCGGCTCGGTGCTGAGCACCGCCACCACCTTGGGGTCGCCGGTCGCCAGCAGGGGCTTCTGGTTGGCCCGCCGAAACACCTCCAGCTTTTCATGGCCTTCCTGTTTGAAGCCCTCGACAATGACCAGATCCACCGCAGCCAGCTTGGGCAGCAGATCCCACAGGCTCGGTTCCGGCGCGCCGCGATTTTCATGCATCAAGGCCCAGCGGTTGGCCGAGGTCACCAGCACCTCGGTCGCCCCGGCCGCGCGGTGTTCATAGGAATCCTTGCCCGGCGTGTCGACATCGAAGCGGTGATGGGCGTGCTTGATGGTTGAAACGCGGTGGCCGCGGCGGGTCAATTCCGGGATCAGCTTACACAGTAAGGTGGTTTTTCCGGCGCCGCTCCAGCCCGCCAATCCGATTACCTTGGGCGGCTGGCTTGTGTGGTTGGCTTTGTTCACGTTCTCGGCCTTGATCACTTTCAGGGTCACTTTCTGTCTTCCCCCAAGATGGCTTGATCTCTCGACAGTGGCGGCTGCCTGGGTTTGCGGGAGGGAACAGATAAAGAAGCCTACCCAATACCGCATTGATCCACCGCAAGGCCGCAAGGTCAAGCCGCGCCTTTGTCGCGCGGTGGCCCGCGCGCCGCGTCCCGCCCGTCGCACACCATTCGGGGGGATCGGTTGGCGGGATCTGTTAGCGGGGCGGCTTTCAGGGCCAGTCTTTCAGGAGGGGCGGTTCGGGAGGCCGGGTCAGTCGTTCATCATGTGCTTGAGACCATGTGACAGATAGTCCCAGCCGGTTGCCGCGGTAAGCACCGCCGCGGCCCAGAGTAACAGTTCGCCGAGGGGTAAAATTTCCGGAATTACCGGCGCCATGATGAACAGGCCGAGCGAAACCATCTGCGCCCCGGTCTTCCACTTGGCAAGACGGGAAACCGGCACCGGCACGGAAATTTCCGCCAGGTATTCCCGCAAGCCCGACACCAGGATTTCTCGAAACAGAATCACCAGCGCGGCAATCACGGTCAGCCCGGAAATGTCGCCAGAGGCGATGAGCAGCAGCAGGATCGAGGCCACCAGCAGCTTGTCGGCGATGGGATCGAGAAAGCGACCCAAAGGCGATACCAATCCCCGGTCGCGCGCCAGCTTGCCGTCGTAGTAGTCGGTGATGCAGGCCGCCGTGTAAACCACAAGCGCCAGCCAGCGGGCCAGGGGCGCGGGGCTATAGAGCAACGCAACCACAAGGGGGATCGCACCTATCCGAGCAAGAGTCAGCAGGTTGGGTAAATTGGTCAACATGGAGGCAATCCAGTCGGAGCTTTGTTAGGAGTTGGTGACGTTAACGTCTTGTATCATGGCCCCGGCGGCTCGCCTATGAAAAGCTCTGTCTGTCTGGGCAAATCTCTTGTTTCAAAGCGCTCATCGGCAGCCCGGCGGGCGCGGTCGGCGGCGGCGCGTCAGGCCGTGTCGTTGTAGTGGTCGTAAATTTTCCGGGCGACGGCGTTGGAGATGCCCGCCACCTTCTCCAGGTCGTTGAGCGATGCGCGCTCCACCTGCTTGGCCGAGCCGAAATGCAGCAGCAGGGCTTTTTTGCGCTTCGCTCCGATACCGGGGATGGCGTCCAGGGAAGACACCAGGCGGGATTTGGTGCGGCCGGCCCGGTGGGTGCCAATGGCGAAGCGGTGGGCCTCGTCCCGCAACCGCTGAATGAAATACAGCACCGGGTCCTGTGGCGGCAGCAGCAGCGGCGCTTTGCCGGGCAGAAAGATTCGCTCCCGGCCCGCATCGCGATCCGGTCCCTTGGCCACGGCGACAAGCGGGATGTCCTCCAGGCCCAGTTCCGTCAGGACCGCCAGGCCGACCGACAGCTGTCCACGGCCGCCGTCGAGCATCAGGAGATCGGGCCAGGTTTCCGACTCCCGATCCGGGTCTTCCTTAATCGCCCGGGACAGGCGGCGCTTGAGCACTTCGCGCATCATGGCGTAGTCGTCGCCGCCCCGCGCCACCATGGCCCGCGCCCCCCGGTCCAGTTCCTTTGCATCGCTGGCCGCCAGCGTGGCGTGAATGGCTTGGGTTTCGGCGGTCGGTTTGGCCTTGATGGAAAACTTTCGGTAGGCGTTTTTCATGAAGCCTTCCGGGCCGGCCACGATCATCCCGCCGTAAGCGTCGGTGCCTTGGGTGTGGCTGTTGTCGTAGACCTCGATTCGGCGCGGCGGCCCGTCCAGCCCGAGAAGTTCACTCAGACCCTCCAGCAGGCGTCGCTGGGCGGAAGACTCCGCCAGACGGCGGGCCAACGCCTCCCGGGCGTTTTCCAGCGCCGCGTCAACCAATTTGCGCTTGCCGCCGCGTTGCGGGCGCAGCAGTTGCACCTTGCGTTCGGCGCGCAGCGCCAGCGCCTGGCCGATCAGCGTCTGTTCCGGCAGCGCATGGCTCAAGAGCACCAGGTGCGGGACCGGTTTGTTGTCGTAGAACTGCGCGACGAAGGCCGCCAAAACCTGTGCCGGCTCCAGATGCTTGTCGTGACTGGGAAAATAGGCGCGGTTTCCGTAGTTGCGGCCGGCGCGGAAGAAAAAGACCTGAATGCAGGTCTGGCCGCCTTGCTGGTGCGCGGCGATGACGTCGGCGTCTTCCACCCCTTCCACGTTGATGTCTTGGTGGGATTGGATATGCGCCAGGGCGCGGACGCGGTCGCGAAGCCGCGCCGCAGTTTCGAAATCCAGGTCGTCAGAGGCTTTTTGCATGGCCGCGGCGAGTTGCGACTGCACCTGGGTGGACTGGCCGGTGAGAAAGTCGCGGGCCTGGCGCACCAGGTCCTGGTAGTCGTCGTGGGAGATGCGGCCGACGCAAGGCGCCGAGCAGCGCTTGATTTGGTATTGCAGGCAAGGGCGGGTGCGCTGGGCAAAGGTGGTGTCGGAGCAGTTGCGCAGCAGGAACGCCTTCTCCAGGGCGGTGATGGTGCGGTTGACCGCGCCGGCGGACGCAAAGGGGCCGAAGTAGCGGCCCGGTCGCTGCTGCGCCCCGCGATGCTTGGTGATCTGGGGATAGTCGTGATCGCCGGTGATCAGGATGTAGGGGAAGGATTTATCGTCGCGCAGCAGCACGTTATAGCGCGGCATGAACCGCTTGATCATGTTGCTTTCCAGCAACAGCGCCTCAACCTCGCTTCGGGTGGTAATGATTTCCAAGGCATGGGTTTCGGCGACCATGCGCTGAAGGCGCCGGGGCAGCTTGGCCACCTGGGTGTAGGAGGTGACGCGCCGCTTCAGGTTCTTGGCTTTGCCGACATAGAGCACGTCGCCCCGGCTGTTGAGCATGCGATAGACCCCCGGCCCGCCGGACAGCGGTTTGACCGCAGCCAGCAGAACGGCCACGCCCCGGCCAAGATTGGCGGCGTCGCTGTTGGTTTGCTGGCCAGTCGCGCCGCCGTCGGCCGAGGAGTCGGGGGGACGGGTTGGATCGGTTTCGTCGCGCGGTGCTTGGAAATCGGCGGCCGATTCGGACAGCGCGGTCAAGCGTGGCTCCGCCGATTCATAGTGGGCGGCAAAGTCGTCGGATCGATTGGGCGCGCGCTTGCCGCCTGCGGTTGGGTCCTGTCGCGAAGCCTTGCGACGCTTCTTTTGTTCGCTCATCGCCCTCTGTCTTGCTCCCGGCTTGGTTTTCGGCGGCTGTTCGCCGCCGGCTCGCGGCCGTGCTGCCCGCCCCATCCCGATCAGACGGGCTTCATTAAAGTAGCGCTTCGCGCCGGCCTGTTCCAGGCAAGAGAAATCCCGGTTGTTGCTGTCGCCCCGCCAGATCACGCAATAGAAGGAAGAGAAAAATGATCCCGATTACTCGCTGCCGGAATCACCGCCGCGACCGAGTCTCCCAGGCCGCGCCAGACCGGTCAATGCCGGTGCGCCGAGTCGCGCGCGGCGCGACCCAACGCTCCTGACAGCCGTGGACTGGGGGCGGCAAATCATTCGCCGGCGACCGACCTTCCGTAGCTTGGATGATTGGGAAAAATCTCTCCCCCCAAGCGCAAGGAGATGTCAACAGACAACAAACCCGTTGAATCTCAAGGACTCAGAAGGCTTTCCACGATTCCTGTGGATAACACTGTGACTAAATCGGTGCGACGGGTCGGCAGCCCCAAGGAATCAATGCTTTCATCGCTTTGCTTAAAAAATAGGCAAAATATTCAATCCATTGAATTTAAAGGAAAATAGTAAAGTCAACTGGAAAGCTTAGGTTACGGAATTATTACCATAAGACGGTTGGGGTTGGTTTTTCCCTGCCTGCCGACGTTGTGTAAAACTTTTGGGGAAACCGTCGCCGTCAAGCGAAATTTACCGATATTTTTGCAGGTATTTTCCTTGACCGGGATTGGCGCGGAACCGGGTCAATCGCATCACCCCGACGTCGTCGATCATCGGGTCGCGACCTTGGCGCGGGTTTCCAGTCCTAATGTCGAGGGCCGGATTCCGGCTTGCAACAGTAGTGAAAATATCCGCTGTTCATCACGCCGCCGTGGTTATACTTGAACAGTCGTTTGCTGAAGTTTGGTCGACTTGCAAAGCAGCGCTTGGCGCTTCGCCGAGGCGTCACGCATGCGGCGATCGGAGGATAGAAGGCCGTTTTCTTGTCGGCCGGTTACCGCCGGGCGGGGCGATGGAAAGCACGCCTGTCCCAGTGCTCTCTCCCAGCGCTCTCTCCCAGCATCTGCTTTGCCATTGGCGTCGCTACTAGCGTCGCTATTCGTGCCGCTATTCGTTTCGGTGGCGTTGCAACTCGATGCCGAGGCCACCCAGTTCGGCGTAGCGGTCCAGCTTTTCGATCCTCAGTTTGCCGCCCAGGACCCGCTCATCGCTCATGCAAACCCGAAGGATGCGGTCGGCGAGGGTTTCCAGCAGCAGAGTGTCATTGCCGGCCACCACCCGGCGGATCTGGCCGAGGATCGCGCCATAGTCCACTACCCGGGAAAAATCGTCGTCATAGCTGGTCGGCTTGGCGACTTCCAAGGTTAGATTGAGGCAGAGTCGCTGTGGTTTGCGCCGCTCGCCATCGCTCACGCCGATGGAGCAGGACACGGTAAAATCCCGGATGATAATCTTGAGTGTATCCCGGTGGGTCACGGTTTCGCCTTCCTGCTGGTCCATCAAGCTTTACCTTGTTCGGTCTGACGCGGTGCGTGCGTTGGGTGGTTAATCTAGCGTGTGATCGAGGTGGAAAGAAGCGCGATGCGCTTCGGCTCCGTCGTCAAGCGGCTGCCAATCGGAAGGTTAAAGGCCGATCGGCTTACAGAAAACGGGGATCGGGGTGGTCCGACTGGGCCCAGGCCAGATGTTGGCCGCCGTCCAGCGCGATCATTTGCCCGGTCATGGCGCGCGCGCGCAGGATAAACCGCACGGCGTCGCAAACTTCCGCCGGCGAGGCGCCGCGTTGCAACGGCATGGCCCGGGTCTGGTTGTCGAACTGGGCTTGGGTTTGGTGGGGCGAAGGCAGGGTTGGACCGGGTCCGATGCCGTTCACCCGAATGCGCGGCGCCAGCGCCAGGGCCATTGTCTGGGTGAGGGCCCAAAGGCCAGCCTTGGACAGGGTGTAGCTGACAAAGAAGGGCGTCAGGTTCCAAACCCGCTCATCAAGCAAGTTCACCACCACCGCCTGGCGATCTTCCGGCAGCGCCTTGCCCAGCGCCTGGATCAGCACAAAGGGCGCGCGCAGGTTGGGCTCCATATGGCGGTCCCAACTGTCCCGATCAGCGGTGTCCCATTTGTCGAGTTCGAAGGTGGAGGCGTTGTTGACCAGCAGCCCAATCGGGCCAAGCGCCTGCTGGGCGCGGGGCAGCAGCGTCATCACCTGGTCTTCGCAACCCAGGTCGGCCTGAAGGGCGCAGGCTGTGCCCCCGGCCGCCTCGATCTCGCCAACCAGGCTCGCGGCGGCATCGGCGGAGTTGTTGTAGTGGGCGGCAACGGCGAAGCCCTGGGCGGCCAGGTCGAGAGCAATGGCCCGGCCGATGCGCTTGCCGGCTCCGGTCACCAAGGCGGCGCGCGGTAGTTCCGGCGGTAGGGAGCTGTCAACGCGGGAAGCGGAAGGGGCGGTCATGGGGCCTCTGCGTGGTGCGGTTTTTGTACGATTTGATCTCAGTAGGGCAAGCCGTGGCGGGGCGCAAGCCGCAGGACGGCCTGCAGCCGCCCATATCCGCCAAAAGATAACCGGTGGTCGACGTAGGACGCAGCGCAAAAAGCCACGCGTCGCGCGGCGACCATGCAGGCCGGACGGTGGCCGAACGACGGCCGAACGACGGCCGAATGACGGCCGGACGACGACCAGACGGCGGCGGGGGGAAATGGGTCGGCTACAGGCCAACCGCCCGGCCGATGTCGTCATAGAGCAGGAAGATGAACAGCAGATAGACCGTGGTCAGGCCCAGACCGGCCGGCCAGCGAATGGTGACGCGAAAGAACAGCAACAGGTAGAGCAACAGAGTAATAAAGAGCAGCGCCCAGATCTCGAAATCAAGCAGGCTGGCGGGCACCGTGAAGGGTGAAACCAGGGCCATGGTGCCAACGATCCCCAGAATGTTGAAGATGTTGGAGCCGACGATGTTGCCCAACGCGACGGAGGACTGACGTCGCAGCGCCGCGACAATGATCGTCGCCAGCTCTGGCAAGGAGGTGCCGAAGGCCACCATGGACAGGCCGATGGTCGCCTCGGAGACGCCGAATTCCTCGGCCAACTCGACCGCCGATCCGACCACCAATTCAGCGCCGAAAGCCAGGGCGGCGCTGCCCAGCAGGACGTAGATCACCGCCAGCGGCAGGGCCTTTGGGGTGGCGGTAAGGGTTTCCTCGACCTCGTCACAGCTGTGCCCGGGCAGCTTGCCTTTGCATTCCTGCCGGTAACAGAGCAGCAGATAGCCTGTCAGCGCCGCCAGCATGAAGACGCCATGGACCCAGGTGAACAGTCCGAAAAAGGAAAAGATCACCAGCAGCAGCGTGGTCCCGAACATCATCAGGCCGTCACGGCGGGCCAGTCCTTTTTCGGGCACCAGATTGCAGAGCAGGGCGCCGATCCCGAGGATCAGCAGGCTGTTGGCCAGATTGGAGCCAATAATGTTGCCCAATCCCAGCAGCGGCTTGCCCAGCAGGCCGGCGTGAACCGAGACCACCATCTCAGGCAAGGAAGTGGCGAAGGAAACCACCGTCAGGCCGATTAGCAGCGGCGAAAGGCCAAAGCGCCAAGCCAGTCCGACCGCCCCGCGCAGCAGCAGTTCGCCGCCCGTGATCAGCACCAGCAAACCGGCAATCAGCACAAAGAGTGGGATCATCAGATCCAAAACCGACCCCCGGGGTTCGCAGCGCCCATGCTAGGTAGAACAGGCGCCGTCGCTGGGGCACCCGTAGAGACCGGCGGCGACCCCAGGGGGGCCGCCACGGCTGTTTTCATCGCTGGGCTGATGGTCGCCGCGCCTGTTGCGGTGGCGGCGGTTGTCGTCTCAAGGGGGCCTTGCAGGCGAGTCATGAAATTTTCCGGTAAATAGGAGGATCGGATAGTCTCTTGCACCAGCCTGCGCCTCGGAGGCCCGGTCGTGTGTGTCCGCGCGGCTGCAAGAAATTCATCTGTCAGTCGCTTGGCCGTTGTAAAGGGAACGCCGCTGATTCTCCGCGCTTCCTCAAATAGATGTTCAATAGAAATGCAAGTTTCAAGGAGTCCCGCGGCGGTCGGGACAAAGAGCGCACTGGGAGCGCACTGGAAGCGCAATGACGCCGCGTTCAAGCGCGCCTGCCATCGCCGCACGAGCGGACGATATGACGCGCGGGGCCGCAACGCCGCGCACGTCGTTCCAAGCCGATCACGGGCTTGGCGCCGCCTGCTATCTGTCGTCGTCTTCCGGCTTGAAAGTCATCGCGGCGGAATTGATGCAGTAGCGCAGGCCGGTGGGTTCGGGGCCATCGGGAAAGAGGTGGCCCTGGTGAGCGCCGCAGGTGGCGCAGTGCACCTCGGTGCGTTTCATGAACAGCTTGTGGTCCGACTTCTCGCCGATCGCGGTTTGGCTGATCGGCTGATAGTAAGACGGCCAGCCGGAGCCGCTGTCGTATTTGTGCGCGCTGGAAAACAGCGCCGCGCCGCAGACCACACAGCAGTAGGTGCCCCGCGCGTCGTTGTGGTTGAAGGCGCCGCTGCCGGGCCGCTCCGTGGCTTGCTGTTGGGTGACGGCAAGCTGCTCGGCGGTCAGGTGGGATGTGTCGAATTTTTTGCTCTCTTTGTCGGCCATCGCTGCTCTCCCTGATAGCTACCACGCGGGCTTGCACGCGGGTTTGGCGGATGGATATGGCGGCGCAACAGCATAAGGACAAGGGGGCCCACTAGATCGTGAACCCCTCTCCTGTCACGCGATTGCAGGGCATTTTTGCGTCACAGTCCAAGCGCCAGGCGCTTCGTTCTCAGCCCCATCGCATCCTAGTCTGGAAAGCCGACATAGCGCACGAATTTCTCGTTGGCCTCGCGGTGCGACTTCACGTCGTTGGCGGAAAAGTCGTCATCGGGATAGCCCATGGCGATGCAGGTCATAATGACCTGGTCGCCCGGAATGTCGGCCACCTCGCGCACGATGTCCGAGCGCATGATCCCCTGGCCGTTGATGACCGTCCCCAGGCCCCGGTCCCAGGCGGCCAGACAAATGCCATAGGACAGTGCGCCCACATCGAAGTGACAGATGGCGCCGGGATCCAGCACCTTGTCGTAGGTCAGCACCATGGAAACCGGGGCGTCAAACTGGCGGAAGCCCCGCATCACCCAATCCTGGCGCTGCTGCTTATTGTCCCGGGCGATGCCCATGGCCTGGAACAGCTGGATGGCGATATCGATCTGGCGCTGGCGGTGAACCCCTTCATAGGCTTCGTGGCTGATAATATCGCGCTGTGGTTTGGCGCCCGCGAGCATTTCCTCGGTGTTGCGCCGGCGAACTTGCTCCAGCGGCGCGCCGGTCAGCACATGCACATTCCACGGCTGGGTGTTCATGGAAGAGGGGGCGCCTTTTGCGACCTCAATAATCTCTTCGATTACCTGGCGGGGAACGGGGTCGGTTTTATAGCCGCGAATGCTTTTCCGGGTACGGACCAGGGTGTCGAAATCCATAGTTCTCTCTGTTTTGTCGGTTCAAAGGACAGCGTGGCGCCGCCGGAACGGCCGTTGCCTTACCCGGGGTCGGCTCGGGCAAAAAGGAATCGCGCCTTCAGCAAACCGCCGATCCGGCGGAATTGCAAGAAAGGACCATGGAAAAGGACCACTGAAAATAACAGCGGAAAATAACAGCCGAAAATAGCAGCGGAAGATGATCGCCGGAGAGGCCCGTCGGAATTCAACCGGGTCGCCCGCCGAGATCTTTTTTGACCGGGCAGCTCTTGCGCCCTATGGCCCCTTGCGCCGCCGGGGCTTGCCGCGCTTCGACTTGGCCGCCGCGTCGGCGCCGGCGATGGCCTTGGCGAAGTTGCCGGGGTCGGTCTTGAGGATACGCTTTTCGCCCTTGGGGGTGCTGGCTTTGCCCTTGGGGGCGCTGGGCCGCGCGCCCTTGCCGCCTCTCTTGCCGCCGGAGCCGATGTCCCCGGTGCCGTCCCAGACTGCCCGGTGCGGGATTTCGATCGCCGACTCCTGCAGCCGCTTGATTTCGTCGCGCAAGCGGGCGGCTTCTTCGAATTCCAGGTTGGCGGCGGCGTCGCGCATGCGCTTTTCCAGATCCTCGATATGGGCCTGGAGATTGTGGCCAACCAAATGGGGCGTGTCGGCGTCGCCGGTTCCCACCGTCAGGTGGTCGCGTTCGTAGACCGAGCCGAGGATATCGGCGATCTGCTTCTTGATGGTCGCGGGGGTGATGCCGTGTTCGACGTTGTAGGCCTGTTGTTTGATCCGGCGGCGATCGGTTTCTTCCAAGGCGGCCTTCAGGCTGTCGGTCATCTTGTCGGCATAGAGGATGACCTTGCCGTCCACGTTGCGGGCGGCGCGGCCAATGGTCTGGATCAGCGAACGGGTGGAGCGCAAGAAGCCTTCCTTGTCGGCGTCGAGAATACACACCCGACCGCACTCGGGAATATCCAGGCCCTCGCGCAGCAGGTTGATGCCGACCAGCACGTCAAACACGCCCAGCCGCAGGTCGCGGATAATTTCTATCCGGTCCAGGGTGTCGACGTCGGAGTGGATGTAGCGCACTTTCAAGCCGGCGTCGTGCAGGTATTCCGTCAGGTCCTCGGCCATGCGCTTGGTCAGGGTGGTGACCAAAATTCGCAGACCCTGCGCGATGGTCTGCCGGCACTCTTCGATCACATCGTCGACTTGGTTTTCGGTCGGACGGATGATGCATTCCGGATCAATCAGGCCGGTGGGGCGAATCACCTGTTCGGCAAAGACGCCGCCGGTCCGCGTCAACTCCCACTCGCCCGGCGTGGCCGAGACGTAGAAGGTGGCGGGGCGCATGGCGTTCCACTCGTCGAACTTGAGCGGTCGATTGTCGATGCAGGACGGCAGGCGGAAGCCGTATTCGGACAGCGTGGATTTGCGGGCGTAGTCGCCTCGATACATGCCGTTGAGCTGGCCCACCGTGACGTGGCTTTCATCGACCACCAAGAGCGCATTGTCCGGCAGATATTCAAACAGCGTCGGCGGCGGTTCGCCGGGGGCGCGGCCGGAGAGATAGCGGGAGTAGTTTTCAATCCCCGCGCAGGAACCGGTGGCCTCCATCATCTCCAGATCAAAGGTGGTGCGCTGCTGCAGCCGCTCCGCCTCCAGCAGCTTGCCGGCGGCGGTGAATTCCTCCAGCCGCAGCTTCAGATCTTGTTTGATCTGTTTGGCCGCCTGGACCAGGGTGGGGCGGGGCGTCACATAGTGCGAGTTGGCGTAAATCTTGACCGCTTCCAGGGTGCGGGTGCGCTCGCCGGTCAGCGGGTCGAACTCGTGGATTTCCTCCAATTCGTCGCCGAAGAAGGTGAGCCGCCAGGCCCGGTCTTCATAGTGGGCCGGGAAAATCTCGATGGTGTCGCCGCGCACCCGGAAGGTGCCGCGCGAAAAGGCCACGTCGTTGCGCTTGTACTGCAGCTCGGTGAAGGTTTTCAGCAGGTCGCGCGGGTCCTGGCTGTCGCCCTGACGCAGGATTTTCACCATGCGGGCGTAGGTCTCCGGCGCGCCGATGCCGTAGATGCAGGACACCGAGGCGACAATGATCACGTCGTCGCGTTCAAACAGCGCTCGGGTGGCCGAGTGCCGCATGCGGTCGATCTGTTCGTTGATCGAGCTTTCCTTTTCCACATAGGTGTCGCTGCGCGGGACATAGGCTTCCGGCTGGTAGTAGTCGTAGTAGGAAACGAAATACTCCACCGCGTTGTTGGGAAAAAACGACTTCATCTCGGCGTAGAGTTGGGCGGCCAGCGTCTTATTGGGGGCCAGAACCAACGCGGGGCGCTGGGTTGCCTGGATCACCTGGGCCATGGTGAAGGTCTTGCCGGAGCCGGTAACCCCCAACAGCACCTGATCGCGCTCCCCTTGGGTGAGGCCCGCCAGCAGCTCCTTGATGGCCTGGGGCTGGTCGCCCGCCGGCAGGTAGTCGCTGACCAGGGTCAGGGGCTGACTCTCGTTCAGCGCATCCGGGAGCGCGCCCTCGGTGGGCACGGCGGCGAGATCACGGGAGAGGGCATCGCGGGACATGAACGGGGTATCTCTTCGACTGGGGCATCAAGACTTCCAGCAGCGCCCGAGGGCGCCAGGAAAATGATGGGAAAACTGGTTTCTGGCGCAACGACGACGGTCGCGGCGGACTGCTTCGCACCGCCGGACCGGGCTTGGTCGCGGGCGGGTGGTGGATAGTCTAGCGGGTGGCCGACGGGGAAAAAAGCGCCGCGCAATTCCTTTTAGGCCGATCCGACTCTGGCCGATCCGACTCTAGGGGTTGTGGCGGCGGGGGGCCAGCCCTCTCCTGACCCGCTGCTGACAGAAAGCTGTCACCAGGACGGCGGTCAAAGGCGGCTTGCGGCGACTCCCGGTGAGGTGGGAAAAGGGCAATCTGCTGGCGCGCGCACTTATGGGAGCCGACGATGATCACGGTTTATGGCATCAAGAATTGTGACACCTGCCGCAAGGCCTTGAAATGGCTGACCGCCGAAGGGCTCGCCTATCGGTTCCACGATTTGCGGGCCGAGGGGGTGGAGGAAGCTTGGCTGCGCGACTGGCTGGCGCAGCTGGGTTGGGCGCGCTTGGTGAACAAGAACTCGACCAGCTGGCGGCAGCTTGATCCGGCTGCAAAGCTTGATATCAACGATGACAAAGCCGTCGCGCTTTTGCGCGCCCAGCCGACGCTGATCAAGCGGCCGCTGTTTGTTCGTGACAACCAACCGCCACTTGTTGGATTTCGCGATCCGCAAAAGCAGGCCCTGCATAGCCAGAGCCGCAACGGCTGAAACCGCATCGTCGGGTGATTTTGGTTGAACCGGGACGGCGGCCGTTCGCGCGCCGCCAGCCTGTTGTCTTCCCATTGGACGCTGGGCCACGACGGTCTTGTTCACAGGCCGGGGCCGCCGTTCAACGCCGGTTTTTCCCCTTGCGTTGGGCTGGCGGGGGGGGTGTTATCGCTTTTTACAATCATTCTAAAATAAGGCTTGACCCTGTTGGGGTCGCTTACTATCTATTCCTCAGTCAGGCCGGTTGACGGCGCTGACCGACAGATTCGGCGACGCGTTTTGGCGCGCTCCGGCTGGGTCCCGGTGACCCGCCAACGCCCAACCCGTCGCGACCGATGTTAAGAAACCTGTGTTTGTAATAATTTGATCAAGGAGATCTTCCATGCTCACCGTTGGCGATAAATTCCCCCAGTTCAACCTTCAGGCTGTCGACGCGGGCCTGCCAAAGAACCCCAGCGAAGCTTTCTTCAAGGTGTCGGACGACTCTTATGAAGGCAAGTGGAAGGTGGTGTTCTTCTGGCCGAAAGACTTCACCTTCATCTGTCCCACGGAAATCGCCGAGTTCGGCCGTTTGAACGGCGAGTTCGCGGACCGCGACACCCAGGTTCTCGGCGTGTCCACCGACAGTGAGTTCGTCCACCTGGCTTGGAAGCGCGACCATGAAGACCTGCGCGACCTGCCGTTTCCCATGGTGGCCGACATCAAGGGGGATCTCTGCAACCAGTTGGGCATCCTGGATGCGGAAGAAGGCGTGGCGCTGCGCGCAACCTTCATCGTCGATCCGGATGGCGTCATCCAGCACGTCGCGGTCAACGGCTTGAACGTTGGGCGCAATCCCGGTGAAACGCTGCGCATTCTCGACGCCCTGCAGACCGACGAGCTCTGCCCGTGCAACTGGTCGTCCGGTGAAGAGGTCATCAAGGTCGCGTAACCGACCTTCGCGCCGCGACCGGTCTTACGCTGGCGGGTCTTGCGCGGACTGGTTTTATGTGGACTGGGCGGCGGGCGCGGCGGGACACCTTGGTGATCCGCCACGCCCGACCCTGGCTGGAATTGGATCGGTTCAAATAGCATCACCAAGCGATGTGGCGCGAACCGTGATCCCGTTTGCCTGGCCGTTCTCGCCTTCCTCTCGCTAGCTAATGCGATTGCGACGCAATTGCGTAAGAATCAACATAAAAAGGATCCGTCTCATGTCTCTTGATGCCTTGAAAGATCGCCTGCCTGCCTATGCCAAGGATATCAAGCTGAACCTTTCCAGCGTGATGACCTCCACCAGCCTGACCGCCCAGCAGGTCGCCGGAATTTCCCTGGCCGCCGCCTTTGCCGGTCGCAACGCCACGGTAATCCGCGAAATTCATGATGAGGTGGCCGGCCGGTTGAGCGAAGAAGCCTTGGCGGCGGCCAAGGCGGCGGCGGCGATCATGGGTATGAACAACATCTACTATCGCTCGGTTCATCTCTTGAGCAATAAAGAGTACCAGACCATGCCGGCGAAACTCCGCATGCAGGTGATTGGCAACCCCGGGGTCGACAAGCTGGATTTCGAGCTTTGGTCGCTGGCGGTGTCGGCGGTCAACGGCTGCGGCCAGTGCCTGGAATCCCACGAGAGGGAAGTGCTGAGCAAGGGAGCCAGCAAGGCGGGGGTGCAGGATACCTTGCGTATCGCCGCGGTGATCCACGCCGCCGCCGCCCTGCTGGACGCCGAGGAGGCGCTGGCGGCATAGCGCCGCGCGGCCGAAGGTTTGACGGACGTTGGCCGGCTTGCTCGCTGTTACGGGCAGGCCGGCCACCGGATTAAACGCCAGATTAAACGCCGGATCACGCGCCGGGGCGCGCCGCGCCGGTGGCTTCTGTGCTGGGCCCAAACGGGTGGTCAGGCGGCCCGGACCTTGTCGATAAAGATATTGACGGCGGTTCGGAGCTGCTGCGAGTTCTGCGACAGGTCCTTGGAGGCGTCCGAGACATGGTTGGCGGTTTGATCGGTTTCCTTGGCCGCCTCGGTGACCTTGGCGATCACCAAGGCGACGGTCTGGGTGCCATCGGTCGCCAGATGAACCGAGCGGTTGATTTCCTGGGTCGCCGCCGACTGCTCCTCGACGGCGGCGGCGATGTTCGAGGCGATGTTGTCGACCTGTGTGATGGTCTGGTCGATCCGGCGCATGGCCTGGACGGCGGTTTCGGTGACCGCCTGCATGGCCTCAATCTGTCCGGAGATTTCTTCGGTTGCCAGCGCGGTTTGATTGGCCAGGGACTTCACCTCGTTGGCCACCACCGCAAAGCCCTTGCCCGCCTCACCGGCGCGCGCCGCCTCGATGGTGGCGTTGAGGGCCAAGAGGTTGGTCTGCTTGGCGATGTCTTCAATCAGCTTCAGCACGTCGCCGATTTTCTCGGCCGACTGGTGCAGCGATTGGATGGTGTTGTCGGTGCGCTTGGCCTCTTCCACCGCCGTGCGGGTGATGCTGGTGGTTTCGGTGGTCTTGACCCCGATTTCAGCAATTGAGCCGGTGAGCTGTTCGGTCGCGCCGGCCACTTCCTGCACGTTGTTCGAGGCGGCCCGTCCGGCCTCCGCCACCTCGATGGCCTGCTGGTTGCCGTTTTCGGCTGCCAGGTGAAGCTGGTCGGCATGATTGCGCAGGTTGTCCGACGAAGAGGTGACCATGGTGACGATGCCCAGGATCTCCTGTTCGAAGGCCTCGATATGCGCTTCGACCCGCTTGGCGCGGGCCGTTTGCTCGGCCTGTTCCTCGCTCTTGTCCTTGACCAATTTTCGCCGCTGTTGCGCGGCTTCCTGCCAGGTGCGTATGCCGCGCGCCAACTCGCCGATTTCGTCTTCGAACTCTTGTCCCGGCACGGTGATCGAAAGATTGCCCTTAACCAGTTCCTTGGCCGCCTTGGTCAGTTGGGTAATCGGCATCACCACCCGATAGAGGTTTGCCCAAATTGTGCCAACGATCATCAGCAACAGGAAGAGAATGGTCGCGGCGCTGGTCACGTTCAACCGCAGTGTGACTTCTTCCAGGCTGGCGTTCATCACATCCGCATCGGCCAGGCCCCGGCGATCCAACGTCGAAACCAGGCTGGTCAGCGCGGCGATGGCGGGGCCGTCATTGACGGCGGCCAAGGCGTCGCGTGCGGCGGCGTCGGCGCCGTTTTCGATGGCGCGCTGCACCGGATCCAGCTTGGAAAGGTAGGCGTCGATCATGCTGTTGATCGCGGCAAGGTCTTCCTCTTCCTTTGCCGACAGCGGCAGCGCCCGATAGTCCTCGATCGCCGCCTTGGCGGCCTGGGCATGACGGTTGATCTGCGCGATGCGGTCGGTCTCACCGCGTAGGACGAAGTTCTTAAACTGATGGATCACACCGCCATAGCCCAACTCCGCGCGCAAGGTGGAGAGGGCCTGCATGCGCCCATTGCGCTCACCTTCCAAGGTGGTCCAGGCCTCTTTCGCACGCGTCAGGCTTTGCAGAGTCACATAGCTGTTGGCCAAAAACCCAAAGGAAGCCAAAACGGTAAAGCCAATGAAAATGATCCCGAACGTTTTGATTCGAAAGAGACGAAGTAAGGACATGGTGGGGACCCTAGTAGTAGAATGGAAATCGCTGACAGCCGATCCAGAGCAAGACGCTGGCGCGGAACCGGCGCGGGAATCCAGTCTTAGTTAACAAGTTTTCGTTAACAAATTGTGGGCAACGAAAAGTAGATAACAAACTGTCGACAACAAATTCGGTGATGCGCGTCGGATCGGCGCAAACGGAATCCCGGCGTGATTTCGCTTGCGCCGTGGTTCTACCTTTTATCAAACCTATTCGCGGCGCTTGACGGCAGCGTTGCTGCGTCAAGCGCCGCTTTGCAAGTTGATCGCAGGCCCGCGCGCCGGGGAGGTTCAAGGAGCTGTTACGGCGAGATAACGCTTTCGGGTAATAAATACGATTTTGGGTAATAATTTCTGCGGCAAACCGCCGCAATGCGCCGGTTGCCGCCGCCCATCCCGGCGGGGAACCTGAAAATTCGCCGCTTGCCGCCGCCGTTGCCGGGGGGCGATCCGCGCCGCCGGCGCGACACGCCAGACGCGAAAAACCAGCGGTGGGATCGTCAGCGGTCAAACCGGCGGAGTCCGCAGAGCGCTCCGGCGGGAGCTGCCGGGCTAGATCGGCAGGGTTTCGCCGATAAAGACGGTCGCGACGGCCAGCGCGGCGCCCGCCAGGGTCAGCCAAACAAGCGTGCCGATTTTTCGATCGCGCCGCCGACGTCGGCCCAGTTGGGATTGGTAGCTCAGTAGGGTTAGGTAGCCTTTTTTTCGATCATCCTTTCGCACGCGGCGTCCCTCCTTTGCCTCGCGAGGGTGATCGACGAAGAAAGTCGCGCTCGGCGCGTCGTTTCTGTCGTCAAGCACCCGCCAATATGATGATAAGAGACGGAGTCACGGTTTAACCGGGATCACGTTAGCGATGTGCTTTGAACCGATCCGACTCTCGTGGCCTGCTGCTGACAAGTCGACGGCAGCTTAATGGCAGGATGAAGGCATGCGTGTGACAATTCTGGATCAAGGACGGTCGTCGCCCAAGGGCCGGAATTTGGTTGCCGCCTGGCTGCGCCGTGCCCGCTGAACGCGATAGACCGGGCCGCGCCGCGCGGCGTCAGACCAGCGCCGGGCTGCTGGGAAAAGGCGAAGGGTCTTGGAATCCGGGCCGCCATGTCGGAATTGGGCGGCTGTTATTGTTGCAGTCGCCTTGGGGCTGATTTACCGTGCGCCGCGTTGTCTTTTTCTTCTTCTTTTAGCATTCGGAGCCTAGCGCCATGTCGCTGATTGCCGAGCGTCTGTCTCGCATTAAGCCCTCTCCCACGATCGCCGTTACCTCGAAAGCCCGTGAATTGAAGGCCGCGGGGGTGGATGTGGTTGGGCTTGGAGCCGGGGAACCGGACTTTGAGACCCCACAGAACATCAAGGACGCTGCCATCGCGGCGCTGGCCGCCGGGGATACGCGCTACACCGCCGTGGACGGGACTCCGGCGCTGAAAGAAGCCGTGATCGCCAAGTTCAAGCGGGACAACAACCTGACCTACGCCGCCAACCAGATCACCGTCGGCACGGGCGGCAAGCAAATTCTCTACAATGCCTTGATGGCGACGCTCAATCCTGGGGACGAGGTGCTGATTCCAGCGCCCTATTGGGTCAGCTATCCGGACATGGTGCTGCTGGCCGAAGGCACGCCGGTGGCCATCAACTGCCCCCAGGAGACGGGGTTCAAGCTGCGGCCGCAGGACCTGGAAGCGGCAATCACGCCGAAGACCAAATGGCTGATCTTCAACAGCCCCTCCAACCCCACCGGCGCCGGCTACAGCTGGCAGGAGATGGCAGGGCTGTGCGAGGTGCTGTTGCGGCATCCCCAGGTGTTGATCATGACCGACGACATGTACGAAAAGCTGGTGTATGACGACTTCGAGTTTTGCACGCCCGCGCAGGTCGAACCCCGGCTCTATGACCGGACCCTGACGGTCAACGGGGTTTCCAAGGCCTACTGCATGACCGGCTGGCGCATCGGGTTTGCCGGTGGTCCGGTCGAACTGATCAAGGCGATGGCGATCATCCAGTCCCAGTCCACCTCCAACCCCTGCTCAATCTCGCAGGCGGCGGCGGTGGAAGCCCTGAACGGGCCGCAGGATTTCATCGCCGAGCACAACCAGGTCTTTGCCGCGCGCCGCAATATGGTGGTGCAGGCGCTCAACCAGATGCCCGGCCTGGACTGTCCCATGCCGGACGGCGCTTTTTATGTCTATCCTTCCTGCGCCGGCACCCTGGGGAAGACAACTCCCGAGGGCAAGGTCATTGAAAGCGACGAGGATTTTGTGACCTACCTGCTGGAAAGCCAAGGGGTCGCGGTGGTGCAGGGGTCGGCCTTCGGCCTGGCGCCCCATTTCCGTGTCTCCTATGCCACCTCCACCGCCGTGCTGGAAGAGGCCATGGCCCGAATTTCCAAGGCGTGCAACGCGCTGCGCTAGAGTCGGATCGGATTAACCGGGATCTTCTGTCGATCCTGGTTAATCCGTGCCGTCGCCTCTGGTCGCCTGCGAGGGCAACGCGGAACAGGCGGCCCGGTGGCGCCGGCGCCCGATCGACAGGCCGAGGCGGGACGGGGACCTACCGTCCTCTAATTTTTTTGCCGGATTTTTTTGCCGGCTGCGGTTGGAGAATGAAGTGATGAAAATTGCCATTATTGGGGCGGGCGGTGTGGGCGGCTATTTCGGCGCGCGGCTCGCGGCATCTGGACAGGAGGTGGTGTTTGTGGCGCGCGGCGCGCACAAGGCCGCCATGGAAAAATCCGGATTGAAGGTGTTGTCGCCGCTGGGCGATCTCGACCTGCCGGAGGTCACGGTGACCGACGACCTGTCCACGCTGGGGCCCTGCGACGTGATCCTGGTCTGTACCAAGCTGTGGGACAATCCGGCCCTGGCGACAGCCCTGAAGCCGGCGGTCGGTCCGGAAACAGCGGTGATCTCGCTGCAAAACGGCGTCGAGGCCGAAGATCAGTTCGCGCAGCAGCTGGGTCAGGGCGCGGTCATGGGGGGCGTCGCCAAGATCTCCGCCTTGATCGAGTCCCCCGGCGTGATCCGCCACAACATCGATCTGGCGCTGCTGATCTTCGGGGAGCTGGCCGGCGGCGCGTCGCCCCGCGCCGAGCGCTTCCGCGAGGCCTGTGAGGCCGCCGGGTTCGAGGCCAGGGTGGCGCAGGACATTCGCTCGGAGCTTTGGCAGAAGTTTATCTTCCTGGCGCCCAACGCCGGGGCCGCCTGCTATTTTCGGTCGCCGTTGGCTGACGCCTTCAAAAAGGAAGCCGCGCAAAAACTCTATCAGGCGGCGCTGCTGGAAGCGGGCGCCGTCGGCCGGGCCCAGGGCATTCAACTTCCCGAAACCCTGGAGCAGGACATCATGGAGGGACTGATGGCGCGGATCAGCAAAGTCAAACCGTCCATGCTGGTCGACCTGGAGCGCGGCAACCGGTTGGAGCTTGAGTGGCTGACCGGCGCGATCGTTCGCTTGGGGGAAAAAGTTGGCATTCCCACGCCGGCCAACAGGGAAATCTACCAGGCGCTCCTGCCCCATGCCTTGGGCCGAGAGGCCGGCGGCGCGGATTGACCCAGCGGCGACAAGGCCGCGGGGCGCGCTGCGGGCCCTGTTGCGCGGCAAGGGCTGCCGGACAGAGCGTTATTCTGTCGTCGTAACCCTGGCGGTCGCGTGCGAAAGTACCTATCTGCCACAGCAAGACCGGCCACGGCCGGTGACCTATTGGTTCGGTGACAAGAGTTGAGGATAGAGGGTGTTGGTGCGCAACAACGAAGATAAGCCGAATACGGTCAAGGCGGCCGCAACTCCAGAGCGCCCGGGCAAGGAGGCGGGCCCGGCGTGGCTAAGGCCCGCCACCGACTACCTGCCGCTGATTATCTTTCTCGCGGTCTACCTTTTGACCGATATCCTGACCGCCACCGGCGCCTTGATCGCGGCAACGGCGGTGGCGTTGGCGGTGTCCTGGGCGGTGGCCCGGCGGGTGCCTTGGCTGGCATTGTTCGCCGCTGTTTTGCTGGGTTTCTTCGGCGGTCTTACGCTGGTTTTCGAAGATTCTTTTTTTATAAAGATCAAACCGACGGTGGTGCAGATTCTCTTCGCGGCGGCGCTTTGGGGCACCCTGGCGATCGGCCGGCCGGTGCTGAAAACCGTGATGGGAGCGGCTTTTCCGCTGAAAACCGATCAGCCCTGGACCACCTTGACCCATCGCTTTGCGGTCTTTTTCCTGATCATGGCCGCCGCCAACGAGGTGGTGTGGCGCACGCAAACTGAGGAAGTCTGGGTCGCCTTTGACACCATCGGCCAGATGGTCATCACCTTTATTTTCGTGATGAGCCAAGTTCCCCTGCTGCTTAAGCACCGGATCGACGAGGAGGAAGAACCCTCGGAGCCGTAAGCAAAGCGCGATGACCTGCACAACCCCTTGGCGACGCGGCGCGCCCCGGGAAGGTCCGGGCAAATTGTCCCAAGGGCGAATCAACTTGCCAGATCGCGGCCAAGTCTGAAAA
>TARA_R110002072_G_scaffold542_3_pt1 | contig 32114 bp, 30 predicted proteins | sample TARA_R110002072 | Tara Oceans TARA_R110002072 (sample SAMEA4397118) | marine metagenome | biome: Polar Biome; feature: [SRF] surface water layer (ENVO:00010504); material: water (ENVO:00002006), including particulate matter (ENVO:01000060) such as... | depth 5 m
GAACAACATGATCACGATTGCCAAAATGATCAACAACTGCCAGATACTGATTCCGCCGATACCCATGGTGCTCTCCCGTTACTTGTGTGCCGTTAACAACGGCTGATTAACCAGTTGCCTGTCTGCTACCGCGCGCCTGCTACCGCGCGCCTGCTACCGCGCGCTGCGCCCCGCTTTTTCGTCCAGGCCTGAGACGCCGAAACGGTCGCCCAGGCACTGCAGTACATCTTCGATATCCATGTCCAGGTGGGACAGCATCACCATACTGTGAAACCACAGATCGGCGACTTCACCAATGACCGCGCCGCGCTCACCGCCCGCGGCGGCATCCTTGGCCGCGATGATCACCTCGGTGGCCTCCTCGCCGACCTTCTCCAGAATCTTGTTCAGCCCCTTGTGGTGCAGGCTGGCCACGTAGGACTGCTCCGGGTCGGCGTCCCTGCGCGCGGCCAGTGTGGCCGCCAGTTGTTGCAGTACGTCACTCATCGTGATTCCCCGTACATCTGGGCGGGCTCTTTCAACACGTCGTCGGTGATGCGCCAGACGCCGTCTTCCAGCCGTCGGTAAAAGCAGGCTCGCCTGCCCGTATGACAGGCGATACCGCCCACTTGTTCCACTTTTAACAGCACTGTGTCCGCATCGCAGTCGATACGCAACTCCTTCAGTGCCTGAACGTGACCTGATTCCTCGCCCTTGCGCCACAGCGCCTGTCGCGACCGGGACCAGTAAATGGCGCGCCCCTCGTCGATTGTCAGTTGCAGCGCCTCGCGGTTCATCCAGGCCATCATCAACACTTCGCCACTGCGCCAGTCCTGGGCGATGGCGGGAATGAGTCCCTGCTCATTCCATTTGATGTCCTGTAACAAAGTATCCGCGTCAGTCATAACTATATTCCAGATGGAGGCGCATTATGGCACAGGGTGGCCGTTCGCACCTATGCTCAGCTGTGTCGGGGCCACAGCAGGTAGAGGGCGGCGCCGGCCAACACCCAGCTCACCGCGGGTGCGTCTGCCAGTAGTTGCCACAGAGCGGGTGCGGCGGTAGCGGCAGCGGCGAGACAGGCGAGACCCGCCAGCAGGTAGCGGCGCCGGCGCGCGAGTGCAGATTGCAGCGCAGCGCGGTCCTCGCCCTGATGTAACGGAACTGGCGGGCGGTGCTCGGCTTCCCGCGCGTGTTGCAGGCTCTCCAGCACCACATCCGGCAACTGCGGCAACTGCTCCAGCCAGGAGGGTGCGTGGCGCTGCAGGCGCTTGAACAGGGATTGCGGTGAGTAGCGCTGCTGTACCCAGTCTTCCAGGAAGGGCTGTGCCGTCTCCCACAGGTTCAGGTCGGGGTAGAGCTGGCGGCCGAGGCCCTCGATGTTCAGCAGCGTTTTCTGCAACAAGACCAGCGAGGGCTGTACTTCCATGTCGAAGCGGCTCGCGGTCTGGAACAGGTACACCAGCAGCTGGCCAAAGGAAATTTCGCTGATGGGGCGCTCGAATATCGGTTCGCACACGGCCCGCATCGCGGATTCAAACTCCTGCACACGGGTGTTCGGGGGCACCCAGCCGCACTCGACATGCAACTGCGCCACCTCGCGGTAGTCGCGGCGGAAGATGCCGAGCAGATTGCGGCCCAGGTAATACTGGTCCGCATCCGAGAGGCTGCCGACGATGGCGCAGTCGACCGCGATGTAGGTGGGATCGGCCGGGTCTGTGGCATCGACAAAGATATTGCCCGGATGCATGTCGGCATGAAAGAAGCTGTGATGGAAAACCTGGGTGAAAAAAATCTCCACTCCGCGCTCGCCCAGCAGCTTGAGGTCGGTGCCCCTGGCGCGCAGGGTATCGAGATCGGTGACGGGGATGCCGTGGATACGCTCCATGGTCAGCACGTTGCGGCAGGAGTAGTCCCAGTAAACCTCGGGCACATACAGCAGTTTGTTGTTCTCGAAGTTGCGCCGCAGCTGTGAGGTGTTGGCCGCCTCCCGCGCCATATCCAGCTCATCGAGAATAACCAGTTCGTAGTCCGCTACCACCTCGACCGGGCGCAGGCGCCGCCCGTTGGGGTGGTATTTTGCTGCTAGCCGGGCCAGTGTGTACATCAGGGCGATGTCCTCACGGATCACCGGCTCGATATCCGGGCGCACCACTTTCACCACCACCTGCTCGCCGCTGTGCAGGGTGGCGCAGTGCACCTGGGCGACAGACGCCGAGGCCATGGGGGTGCACTCAAAGCTGGCGAACAGTTCGCTGACCGGCTTGCCCAGCGCCTTCTCGACCATGGCTACAGACTGCTGTTCCGGGAAGGGCGGCACGTTGTCCTGCAGGCGCGCCAATTCGTCGGCGATATCGTCCGGCAGCAGGTCGCGGCGTGTGGACAGCATCTGCCCGAACTTGATGAAGACCGGCCCCAGCTCTTCCAGTGCACGGCGCAGGCGTTCGCCCCGGCTGAGGTTTGGCGCCGCGTGCAGGCGCCACGGTGCCAGCCGCATTGCCAGGCGCGGCAGCCCTGACACCTGCTCCTGATCGATAAACTCATCCAGCCGGTAGCGGCTGACAGTGCGCAGTATTTTGGCCAGGCGCAGCGCGCGAGACACCGCTCAGCCCCTCAGCTTCTGCAGGCGCTGGCGCAGCCGCTCGGTGCGCGATTGCAGCCTGTCTACCCGCTGTTCGAGTTCGCGCACATCGCGGTAGAAATCCTCCACCTCCAGCCGCGGTGGGCTGAGCCGCGCTTCCTCGTGGATGAATTCATCCAGTTGCCGGACCAGGCTGGCCGACGCCTGCTTGCCCCAGGCGAAGCTGTGGCGCAGGGCTTGCGCCAGCTGGTGTCCGGCCACGTCGCCCAGGGTATCCACCAGCGGTGCCTCCCAGTCCATGTCGAGCGCGGACAGAATGCCCTGCAATTCGATCAGCGGGCCGCTGTCGCCCTCCATTTCCAGGCCGCCATTGATCAGCGTGGCGGTGGGGTCGCTGGCGGTGGCCAGTTCGGTGAAGTCCCCCGCCTCCCCCTTAATGCTGGTGGTAACCGGGCCGTGGTGAAAGCCGGAGAGGCGAATGCCCTGCGCTCCCGGGTGCAGATAGAAACTCAGCGCTGGCGACGTGCAGTGCAGCGCGAAAACACAGTCCTCCAGCCTGGCCAGCTCAGCCAGGCTGTGCGGCGACAACGCCAGCGCGCGGTTGAGCGCGGCCTCCAGCGCGGCCAGCGCCGCTGTGTGCAGGGTGGGGTCGACAGCGGTTGTCATCTCAGGCTTTGACACCCCGGTGCAGCGCGACAATGCCCCCGGTCATATTGTGGTATTCCACCTGGCTGAAACCGGCGTCTTCCATCATGTCTTTCAAAGTGGCCTGATCCGGGTGTTTACGGATGGATTCGGCCAGATACTGATAGCTCTCGCTGTCGTTGGCCACCAGCTTGCCCATCAGTGGCAGTACGCGAAAGGAATAGGTGTCGTAAGCTTTGCTGAGCAGCTCGTTCTGCGGCTTGGAAAATTCCAGCACCAGCAGCCTGCCGCCGGGTTTCAGCACGCGCAGCATGGAGCGCAGGGCGAGGTCGATATCCGTCACATTGCGCAGCCCGAACGCGATGGTGATGCAGTCGAAGCTGTCGTCGGGAAAGGGCAGGTACTGGGCGTCGGCCTGTACAAATTCGATATTGCCGAGCCGACCCTGGTCCAGCAGCTTGTCCCGTCCCACCTGCAACATGGAGTCGTTGATATCCGCCAGCACCACCCGGCCGTCCGGGCCGACCAGTTCGGCAAAGCGTGCTGCCAGGTCTCCTGTGCCGCCGGCGATATCCAGCACGGCGTTGTTCTTGCGCACGCCACTCAACTCAATGGTGAAGCGCTTCCATATACGGTGTATGCCGCCGGACATCAGGTCATTCATCAGGTCGTAGCGGGCCGCCACCGAGTGGAATACATCGGCTACCATGCCTGCCTTGGCATCCTTGTCGACGTCTTTGAAGCCAAAATGTGTTGTGTCTTTGTCGTTCATGTTTCTGTGCCCGGAGTACTGCAGATGGGGGAGTATAACCTGATGTGGGGGGTGTGGTCAGGATGGGGCGAAACGCCGGCTGCTGCTGGCCCGGGGAGCGGCAATTCCCCTGAGTCATTTGTTCGCAAGCGTTTGTGTGTTGCCGTTGCGGTATTGTATTGTGGCCAGCGAGCGGCCCCGGTGTTTCCGACTGAGAAAATGATGATGCGTGTAATGCTTAACCTGACTCTGGTATTGGCTATTGGCCTGTTTGTGGCGCAGGGCGCGGCGGCTGGGACTTCCGCCGAGGAGCGCCCCGCCTACGGTGTGCTGTATACCGTCTGGATCAAGGCGGGTGATCCCGTGGCAACAGTGCGAGTTCGGCTCTCGCGCCACCCTGAATGGGTACGCTGGATGAAGTTCAGGGTCGACCCGGAGCGCTACAGCGATTTCGAGGGTACAGGCGATCTGGAAATCACTGAAAACAGCGTGCTGTGGCACCCGCCGCAGGAAGATGCCTATCTGGACTTTCGCGTGAACCTGCAAAGCCAAAGGTCTTCGGGCGGCTTCGACGGCGTGGTCAACGAGACATGGGCGCTGTTCCGTGCCGATGACCTGATTCCCCCGGTGCGTATCGACATGGAGGACGGTACCCAGTCGAGGGCCAAGTTGCGGCTGAATTTGCCCGAGGGCTGGTCACTGGCCACACCTTTTCCACGGTATACCAGTGGCCGACTGCGTATCGATAATCCGGATCGGCTGTTCGACCGACCGACAGGCTGGATAGTCGCCGGCGATATCGGTACACGTCGAGAAACCATTGGAGACTCGCGCGTAACGGTTGCTGCACCCATCGGGCAAAATATGCGTCGTATGGATATGCTGGCGTTCCTGCGCTGGACAGTGCCCACGTTGCAGGAGCTGTTTCCGCAGTTCCCGGATCGCCTGCTGATTGTGGGTGCAGATGACCCGATGTGGCGAGGCGCGCTGTCTGCTCCAGATTCACTCTATGTGCATAGTGATCGTCCGCTCATCAGCGAAAATGCGACCAGTACAGTGCTGCACGAGATTGTGCATGTCGCTATGGGTGCACGCAGCGTGCCGGGTTCTGATTGGATTGTCGAGGGGCTCGCGGAATACTATTCGCTGGAGGCATTACATCGCTCTGGCACGATCAGTGACAAACGCTTCGCCAAAGCCCATGCCGACCTCGCTGCCTGGGGCGAGACTGGCGGGCCGCTGAATTCGGAGCGCTCCTCCGGGGCAATTACCGCGCGTGCAGTCGCGGTGCTGCGAGCGATTGACGCCGAGATTCGAAAGTCCAGCGGCGGCGAGCGCAGTCTGGACGATGTGGCGCGGCAACTGACCAACGAAGGCAAACCGATTACCTTCGAGCGCTTTCGCGAGTTGGCAACTGCGGCAGCCGGTGCACCGCTGAGCAGCATGCCGGACTTCAGCGATTGAACTCCCAACAGACACCAATAATATCTCAGGGTAGATTTATGGATATCATCCGCAAAACATGCGTCATTGTTACTGCTGCATTGCTGTTGAGCTCGTGCGCGAACTATTTTGGTGGTGATGGCCGCAGGGGAGTATCCAGTAGCCTCGTGGATTATTTGTATCCGGATGGCGAGGTGCCGCCCAACCATGACCAGACGATTCCGGTCCTGAATCTCCCGCTGACGGTAGGACTGGCATTTGTGCCGTCACAGCAGGATAGCGCATTTATGCTGCCCGAAGCCAAGAAAACCGAACTGCTGGAACAGGTCAAAGAAAAATTCGCCGGGCTGGACTACGTGAAGGAAATCGTCATAGTCCCGGAAACCTATATGCGTTCCTCCAGGGGTTTTGAAGGAGTCGGCCAGATCGCACGCCTGTACGGCCTCGATGTTGTCGCCCTTGTGTCTTACGACCAGGTGGCCGTGACATCAGAGACCAAAAGCTCGGTATTGTACTGGACTATTGTTGGCGCCTATTTCATAAAAGGGAACCAGAACCAGGCAACCACTTTTGTCGATACCGCTGTTTTTGATGTCGCGTCCAGGAAAATGCTCTTTCGCGCACCGGGGGTGAGCGAAACACAGCAGTCCTCCACTTTGGTGGAAGTGAATCAGGCCAGCCGAGCCGCCAGGGAGAAGGGTTTCGAGCTGGCCATGCAGGACATGTCCGGCAACCTCGCGCTTGAGTTGGACCAGTTCAAGGAAAAGATCAAGCAGGACAAGAGTGTTCAGGTTGCTCACAGGCAAGGCTACGGTGGCGGTGGTTCAATGCAATGGCCTGTCCTGCTGGTATTGATGCTGCTTGCTGTTTTCCGGGCTTGCCGGCGGTAGCGATGTGACGCGTGCGCGGAGCCGCGGTGTCGCGGCTGCAGCCGTGTTTGTGCTCGGTGCTATAGCGCTGCAGAGTTGTTCCGAGGTACTGCAGTACGATCGACAACAGGTTTTGTCGGGAGAAATCTGGCGAATTTGGACTGCGCATATCGTGCATACGAATGTGTTGCACCTGTTGCTGAACACGGCGTCGGCGCTGCTTATCTATTTTGGTTTTTTCAGGCAGATAGCATTGCGGGAACTGCTGGTAAGCGCGGTTCTTTTCTCTGCTCTAATCAGCGCAGGGTTGTTCTTCTTCCTTCCCGGCCTGGATTGGTATAACGGGCTATCCGGATTACTGCATGGATTGGTGGCGTATTTTTCAATACGGCTGGCGGTGGGCGGAGCCAGAGTGTACTGGCTGTGGCTGGGCGCTTTATGGCTAAAGGTGCTTATCGAATGGAGCGGCGTCAATCCGGGATACGGCAACCTGATCGGCGATATGAATGTGATAACAGACGCTCACCTGGCAGGTGCTTTGATCGGCACTGTATCGGGCCTGGTAGTGTGTTTTTTCAGGCATAGGAAGCCCAATGAATTTAAGGGGTCAGGGCCCTTGTTGTAGCTAAAGGGCCCCGAACCCGTTCCGGGGTGAGCGGTGAGGCTCAGCGGTCTACCAGCGCCAGTTCCGCATCCTGGTTGAGAACAATCCACCAGCTGTTGCCGGAATCCCTGTCCAGTCCTACCAGCGGCTGGTCATCGCAGTTCGCATCGGTATCGCGAACCGGGGGGATTTCAAGATACCCCTGATCCCACATGCCCTCGATGATGCAGTCGGCTTCGACCAGCGGCTGCCATTCATCACCCTGTTTGATTGCGGGTATCACAGCGTCGATGTCGAGTGTCGCCGGACCCTGCAGTTCAACTGCATACGCATCCGCTATGGCGTTGCTGATATCCCAGCTTCTGGTCGCCGTGGCCGGCAGGGTGTGCGGCGATTTCGCGCCACCGTCAGTCTGTGAGTAGGACAGCCCCGCATCGACCCCGATATCCTTGGGCTCGCCATAATCACCCTGGTACATCCCCGTCTGGTTGGCGGTGCCGCTGACAATGAGTATATCGCTGCGCGTCCCGTCATCGGCCGGTAGCCAGCTCAGGGTCACATGCTCTTTCAGGTCAATGGTGGTTTCCGGGATGATGAGCGCATCTTCGCCAGCATCCGGGATTGCGCGCGCCGGGCTGTTGAGGTTCGGCGTCCAGTTCTGGTGGTAGATATACAGCCACTGGTAGGCCAGTCGCGTCAGGTCGGCCAGTGACTCTGCGCGACTGAAACCGGGGGTGTATCCCAGGTCTCGCGTGCGGGTATCGGTGCGATTGAACGTGTTGTTGACGCCGCCGACCAAACGCGCCTGGGAGCCGTCGTCGGCAAAGCAGCTGTCGGTGAGGTACTCCGGTTGCAACACCAGCACCGCGCGTGTGCTGTCGATGATTGAATTGGGATAGATGACGCTTTCGCAGCGATTAACAGCCCGCGAGAATTTATCCATCAGCTTCCAGTCCGCATCGAAGTCGTACTGTTCGTCGTTACTTTTTGCCTGGTGCTCAGCGTAGTAGGACGCATAGTCCACGCGGGGCCCAGTGAACGACAGCAGGCTGGAGTTGACGTCGTAGTGGTCTGAGCCCTTGCCGGTGTCATAGGTGGCATTTTTCTGCGACACAATCATCTGGACCAGCTCGCGCTCACCGAAGCGGAATTCGTAGCCCTTATAGGAGGCGTTGCCCGACATGATCTGTGTATAGGTGTTCATGCGGTAGTTACCGCCGGTCGGTGTGGATGAGGAGGGATAGGTCTGCAGTGTGGTGTCCCTGGCGACCAGCGAACGCTGGTACTGGTGCTCATGGCCCTGCACATAGATCACATCGTGATCGGAGAAGAACTCGCGAATCTGGGGTTGAACCCTATACACCCAGTCGTCTCCCTTGGTGCCGTCGACAATCTGCTCCAGGGTCTGGCCGTATTTGGCGCCGATCAATCCGTCATGGCTTGCGACCACAATGTGCTCTACCTCTGGCCGTTTCTCCTCGATGACGTCCTTGATCCAGTCGAAAGCAATCGGCAGGTTGTAATAGGCGAGACCGATAACCAGCACGTTGTCACGCACCACATAGTAGTTTATCCACTCGGCGCCGGGCATATGGATGGCATCCTCGGGAATGAAGTTGCGCATATTGGCAATCCACTCGGTGGTGTAGGCGTAACTGGACTCGTGGTTGCCCATCACAGGGAGAAACTCGATTCCCTGGTCGGCATATTTCTGTGCCACCGAGCGCCATTCAGACCACTCGATGGTGCTGCCATTGTCGGTGAGATCACCCAGTGCCAGTACCAGGTCAACGCCCTCCCCGGCCTGGTGTTTGAGCACTTCATCCATCGGATGCATGGCGACATGGGCCTGGCCCTGTGCATCGGTGCCGCCCTGGGTGTCGGGTAAAAGGCCGATTGTAAAGGTGCTGGCAGGAGCGGGTGCCGGTGGCGTCGGCTCCGTCGGGTCGGTTGGCTGTGCAGGAGCGGGCGTCTCTGTGGGACCTGCGGAGTCCAGCGACAGGGAATCGGTGGAGCCGTTGGAATTGGAGCCGCAACCCGTGACCAGGGAAAGGCAGACTGCGAATAGTGTGTATCTGTTGAGCATCATACTTCCTTAAACTGTGAGTAGTTTTAGCGATCACTTGTCTCCAGTGTGATCGGGGGAGCGTTTTTATAGCCTATGGATATGGCGTTTGGATGACGCATATGTGAAGCATTTATCAAACGGGCGTGTTGCAGTCGCGTGTGAGGCTGTTGCGATCTGCCGTGTGCGCCGGTTACTATTAAATTGACAGTTATCACGCACAGCCCGAATAAACGAGAAGAGAAGTGGTCGGCGATTTCGAAGCCCGGCCTCAAACCGGCAGGGCCGGATAATCAAGATCGGCAATGCCGTGCTGCCTCGCGTGAGGAGAACAGAAATGAGCAAGTCTGCGCGAACCACATCAGTTCCATCCCGCGGCATCAGTTATGTCCATCCGCGCCACCGTAAATCCCTGCACATCGCCGTTTTGTGGTTTGCCGGCCTGGGCCTGTATGGCTGCGAGCTGAGCGAGCTTGACCCCCAGTCGCAGCTTATTGCCTGTGATCGCGCCGACGAGCGAATTGAGATTACCGGCGATTCGCATCTGGATCCCTCCTGTGTGTATACCGCAGGTTTCGATATAGCGACGTCAGATGTCACGCTGGATTGTCGCAACGCGGTCATTCGTGGCGCGGTGGGGACGAGTCTGCGCGGTATTACCATTGCGGCACCTGAGCAAACGGAATTGCGTGGCGTGACGGTGCGCTCCTGCCGGGTCGATGGCTTTCTCAACAGTATCCGGATTCTGCGAGAGGGTTTCCGTAGCTTTGAGAGCGGCGAGGAATATCTGCATGCCACCAGCGATATCGTGTTGGAGAAGAATGTGTTCAGTCGCTCGCGCGGTGTGGGTGTGTATATCGATGCCTATGTCTCTGATGTCACTGTGCGCGACAACGTTATTTCCGAAGCCGGCAGCACAGGTATTTATCTGGAGACGGGCTCGCGCCGAAATATGGTCGATCACAATTTGCTGATCAACAACGGGTTCCGCGAGAACGGGCCGAACGGACAGGCGACCCGGTTGAACGGCATTGATCTGTGGTTCTGGGGTGTGGGCCGGGAAGGTATCGCCATCGATGGCTCCTACGAAAACACGATCAGGGATAACACCTTCGTCGGCAATAGTGCCGGTGGCCTGTTTCTGTACAAGAACTGTGGCGAATACCCGGAGAGTCCGCGATACTTTGAGCGCCGTTTTCCCTCCAACGATAATGTGATCGAACAGAACCGCTTCATGAAGGGCCGCAACGGTATCTGGATAGGGTCGCGTATGGGTGAGAATACGCTGCCGATGGAGTGCACGGATGAGCCGTATATCGTAGAGCCGCTGCGCCGGGTGGTGCTTGATTATGCCGCCAACAATACCATTCGTGCCAATGCGTTCTTTGATGTCACCTACGCTATTCGAGTAGAGGACGACGGCAATGAAATTATCGAGAACCGCTTCTTTGGCGCCGACCCGAGCTACCACGCGGTAATCGTCGGCACACCTGATCGGACAGCGGTTCTCGCACGGCCTGTCACAGGTACAGTAATGCGGGACAACGTGTCCTCAATTCGCGGCAATGCATCGCCCTATCGCTGGGTGCACGGGCATCAACAGACAGTCGCCAGCGGCAATCTCGCGCTCGGCCAAAGCGTCGACCTCTGCGAGGGTGAGCAGCCTCCGCGCCAACCGTTTATCTTTGCGATTGCGGTGGCGCTTGCCGGCCCGGGAGGCACTGCGCCCGATGTCGTTCCCGACCTCACGGTGCCCACGCTGGGGGAGCTGGCACCATGCGCCGCGCCCTAGCGCCGGCAGACTTGTCGATGAAACTATAAAGGGTTAAGTTCTGCATTCGCACCAGGCGAATTTACCCGCTGATATATCAGGAGATGTTTGATGAAAACGATACTACCCACTGTGGCTGCAGCCGCACTGCTGTCTCTGGCCTCGCTCTCTTTCGCCCAGGACATGGGCAAGTTGATGGACGCTGTCGATAAAGACAAGGCGGTGCAATCGGTGGATACCACGAAAATGACAGAAGCCGTGAGCGCCGATGGCATCGATATCAAGAAAGCCGCCGCGGCGGTCGATACCGATAAAGCGATCGATTCTGTCGACATGGAAAAGGCCAAAGCGGCCCTGATGCCGAAGTAGAGTGAACATCCAGTGGGGTACTTGCCCCGCTGGATCGAGCGCCTACAGGCCCAGCTTCACCACTTGCACATCCGGGTCGCGACTGGCCCCGGCTTTGTCCAGTCGGGTCAGATATTCCTGCCACCTGGCGTCCTGCTTCTGGCAGAGATCATACAGATAGCGCCACGAGTAGAGGCCGGTGTCGTGGCCGTCATCGAACACCAGTTGCAGCGCATAATTGCCGACCGGCTTGATCGCGGTAATGGCGACGTTCATCTTCCCGGTTTGCAGGACTTCCTGCCCCGGCCCGTGCCCGAGCACCTCGGCCGAGGGCGAGTAAACGCGCAGGTACTCGCAGCTCAGTGAATACGTCTCACCGCCTGCATACGCCAGTTCCAGCTGTCTGGAGCGAGTGTGCAGTCGGATGCCGGTGGGTCGGGGTGGCTCAGTCACGGCCGTTGTCACAGGATGAAACGGGACAGGTCATCATCAGTGCTGAGTTCCTGTAACTGTTTATCGACATAGGCGGCGTCCACTAGCAGGCCCTCGCCCTGCAGCCCCGCATCGGATGCGGCGAAGGACGTTTCCTCCAGCAGCCGCTCCATCACCGTGTGCAGGCGCCGTGCGCCGATATTCTCGGTGCGCTCATTCACGTGCCAGGCGGTTTCGGCGATGCGCCGCAGGCCGTCCTTGCTGAACGTCAGGTTGACGCCTTCGGTGCCCAGCAGGGCCTGGTACTGTTCGGTGAGTGAAGCGCTGGGCTCGGTCAGGATGCGTTCAAAATCATCGGGTGACAGCGCCGCCAGCTCCACGCGAATGGGCAGGCGCCCCTGCAGCTCCGGAATCAGGTCCGAGGGCTTGGCCAGGTGGAACGCGCCGGAGGCAATGAACAGTATGTGATCGGTTTTGATCATGCCGTGCTTGGTACTCACCGTGGAGCCCTCGATCAGCGGCAGCAGGTCGCGCTGGACGCCCTCGCGGGACACGTCGGCGCCAGCGCCTTCAGAGCGCTTGGCCACCTTGTCCAGTTCATCGATAAACACGATACCGTTCTGCTCGGCTTCCGCGACGGCCTTTTGTTTCAGCTCGTCCTCGTTGACCATTTTCGCGGCTTCCTCATCACACAGGGCCTCAAATGCCGCCCTGACGGGCATCTTGCGCGTTTTGCTCTGTTGGCGTGACATATTGGAGAACATGCTTTGCAACTGGCTGGTCATCTCCTCCATGCCCGGCGGCGCCATGATCTCCATGCCGGGCAGGCTGGCGGTTACCTCGACTTCGATTTCCTTGGTGTCGAGTTCGCCCTCGCGCAGCTTCTTGCGCAGCAGCTGCCGGGTGCTGGAGGCAGATTTTTCCGTGTCATTGCCGTCGCGCGCCGGAGGTAACAGGATATCCAGAATGCGCTCTTCAGCGGCCTCCTCGGCGCGAAAACGCACGCGGGTCATTTCCTGCTCGCGGTACATTTTGATCGCGACGTCGACGAGGTCGCGCACAATGGATTCAACGTCGCGCCCAACATAACCCACTTCGGTGAATTTGGTCGCCTCGACCTTGACGAAGGGCGCATTTGCCAGTTTGGCCAGGCGCCGTGCGATCTCTGTTTTGCCGACGCCGGTCGGCCCGATCATCAGAATATTCTTGGGCGTGATTTCGGCGCGCAGTTCCTCGGGCAACTGCATGCGTCGCCAGCGATTGCGCAGCGCGATGGCCACTGCGCGTTTGGCCGCATCCTGGCCGATGATGTATTTATCCAGCTCATGGACAATTTCACGGGGGGTCATATTCGACATGTCTTGGCCTAAAAATCCAGTTGTTCGATGGTGCGGTTATGGTTGGTATAGATGCAGATATCCGCTGCAATGCCCAGGCCTTTCTCCACAATCTCACGCGCACCGAGATCGGTGTTTTCCAGCAGTGCGCGCGCGGCTGACTGGGCGAACGGCCCGCCGGACCCGATCGCAATCAGGTTGTCCTCCGGTTCTATGACATCGCCGTTACCAGTGATGATGAGTGAGGTCTCCTTGTCGGCCACCGCCAACAGCGCTTCGAGGCGCCTGAGGGAGCGCTCTGTGCGCCACGCTTTCGCCAGTTCGACGGCGGCGCGCACCAGATGGCCCTGGTGTTTCTCAAGTTGCGCTTCAAACAGTTCGAACAATGTGAAGGCATCGGCAGTGCCGCCGGCAAAACCGGCTATCACCTTGTCCCTGTGCAGGCGGCGGACCTTGCGGGCGTTACCCTTCATCACGGTGTTTCCCATCGAGACCTGGCCGTCGCCGCCGATGACCACACTGTTGCCACGGCGCACAGAAAGGATGGTCGTACCTCGGAACTGTTCCACTGCTAGTCTCCTGTGGGGGCTTTTGGGTGAGCGAGTTGCGCGCTGTCTTGTTGGGCAGCCCGACTGGCTGATATGGGGTGGGGATACGGGGAATTCAAGACCCCGCCCCAAAATCATGGGCCGCTGCGTTTCAGCAATACGGAGTCAATATTCTGGCTTGCCAGCAACCCGCGCGCCTTGCTCACAGTGTCGTGTGACTCGAAGGGGCCCAGTGACACGCGGAACCAGCGGCCGCTGTCGACGGTGCTCTCTTCAATTTTCGGTTCCAGCCCCAGTAACAGCAACTCTGCGCGTCGGCGCTCGGCGTCTTCTCGCTGCCGGAACGAGCCGGCCTGCAGGAAGTACGGCTGGGGTGCCGCTGCCGCGGTGGGTGGTTTGCTGACATCGGCCGCCGGTTCTACCGGTTCAACGTCCTCCTCGACTTCGATGGTCTGCTGCGGCAGCAGCGTGTAGAACTCAAAGCGAGGCTTTGGCACTTCCGCTTCGGCCTCCGGTTGCGCTGTTCCGGTGGCTTCCTGTCCCGGCGCCAGCGGTTTCGGCAGGGTACCCAGATACACCAGGAAACTGAGGAAAACACCGGTTGCCATTCCTGTCATGAACAGGCGCAAACCCTTGCCGCGCGGCTGGGGATCGCCGCTGTGGCGCTGCGCCTGGGCCTTGCGGGCGGCGGGCTTCTTTCTGCTGGTGGTGCCCTGTCTGCGTTTGGCGAAATCCTGAGCCACGTGCTACATCACCTCCGGGGCGGATACGCCCAACAAGTCCAGGCCATTGGCGATCACCTGGCCCACAGCCTGGCTCAGGGCCACCCTCGCATCGCGCACAGGGCGTTCCTCTACCAGCATCTTGTGAGCGTTGTACCAGGCGTGAAAGCCACCGGCCAGCTCCCGCAGGTAGGTGGCCACGGTATGCGGTTCGCTGTTCAGGGCTGCGTTTGCCACGATCTCGGGATAGCGGTCGAGTTGGCGCAACAGGCTCTTCTCCTCTTCCTCCTGCAACTGGCCGAGGTGTTGCAGTGCGTCCTGCGCCTGCCAGTCCCAGCCCTGCTCCGCCAGCTTTCGCATGACGCTGCAGCTGCGGGCGTGTGCGTACTGGATGTAGTACACGGGGTTTTCGTTGCTCTGGGACAGCGCCAGGTCAATATCGAATGTCAGCTGCGAATTGGGCGCGCGGGCCACCAGGAAAAACCGGGTTGCATCGCGGCCGACCTCATCGATCAGGTCGCGCAGGGTGAGATAGCTTCCCGCGCGCTTGGACAACTTCACCTCTTCGCCATCGCGCATCACCGTCACCATCTGGTGCAGCACATAATCCGGCCAGCCCTCGGGAATACCCTGTTGCAGCGCCTGCAGGCCGGCGCGCACCCGGGTGACAGTGCTGTGGTGATCGGCGCCCTGCTCGTTGATGACACGCACGAACCCGCGCTGCCATTTGTTGAAGTGATAGGCCACATCCGGCAGGAAGTAGGTGTAACCGCCCTCCCGCTTGCGCATCACGCGATCCTTGTCATCGCCAAAATCGGTGGTGCGCAGCCACAGCGCGCCATCGCGCTCATAGCAGTGTCCCGTTTCGATGAGGCGCGCCACTGTGCGCTCCACCGCGCCGTCTGCATAGAGCGAGGATTCGAGAAAATACGCATCGAAATGCACGGCGAAGGCCTTCAGGTCCAGGTCCTGTTCGCGACGCAGGTACGCCACCGCGAACTGGCGAATGTCCTCGAGGTCGTCGGCATTGCCGGAACCGATGACATGACGGTCCTCGGCGTCGACGCTATCGCCCCTCAAATAGGCCTGCGCAAGTTCTGCGATGTAGTGGCCCCGGTAGCCGTCCTCGGGCCACGAGGGATCCTCCGGGGTCAAGCCCTTGCAGCGGGCCTGTACCGAGAGCGCGAGGTTGTCGATCTGTGCGCCGGCATCGTTGTAATAAAACTCGCTGGCGACGTCCCAGCCGGTCGCTGACAGCAGGCGGCACAGGCTGTCCCCGACGGCCGCCCCCCTGCCGTGCCCGACATGCAGCGGCCCGGTGGGATTGGCAGAGACGAACTCGACCTGCACCTTGCGGCCGGCACCGCTGTCATTGGTGCCGAAGGCAGCGCCCAGCTCGAAGATCTTGCGAACCACTGACTGCGCGGTGTCGTCGGAGAGAAAAAAATTGATGAACCCGGGGCCGGCAATCTCGGTGCGCCGCAGCAGCGGGCTCGGCGGCAGGGCCGCACAGATCTGCTCGGCGAGCTCCCGCGGTTTGCGCTGTGCCGTTTTGGCCAGTGCGAGTGCAATATTGCACGCGAGGTCGCCGTGACTCTTGTCGCGCGTGCGCTCGATCTGTATCTGCGGCGCGGTAGCGTCGGGCAGCACACCTTCGGCAACCAGCGTATCCAGTGCTTGCTGTATCAGTGGTGTGAGTTGTTCCTTCATGTTCTGGGAGTGTACCTGGGCTGCTTCAATGGGTTACCGGATGGTGGGCCTGTGTCGACGGACGCGGTATGGCGACCGGTTCGGTCGCGCATATTACCACTATTAGATCGGTGCGTGGCCAGTCTGCACACGGTCAGAATACCTCTTGCGGATCAATATCGATGGACCAGTTCAAACCCTGTCTGGTCGACAGCGTTTCGGCGTTGGCGACGAGTACGCTGGCGGCCGCCTGTGCCGACCTGCGATCGGGTGCTGTCAGCAGCAGCTGGCAGCGGTACTTGCCAGCGCGCCGCTGCATCGGCGACGGCAGTGGCCCGATCAGGCGGGCGCCCGCGGGCAGGTGGGGAGTGCTGCGCTCGCGGAGGGTTTGCAGGAATTGCTCGCCATACTCGGCGTTGGGGCAGTCGGTTCGCACCAGCACCAGTTGTCCGGCGGGTGGCAACCCCGATTCCTGTCGCTGCCGCAGCATGCCCCGCGCCTGTTCCCCGTAGCTGGTGCTCAGCATCGCGAGCACGGCCGGGTGATCGGGGTAATGGGTTTGCAGCAATACGCTGCCCGTGCGCTCGGCGCGACCGGCGCGGCCTGCGACCTGCGTCAGCAGCTGTGCCATGCGCTCCTCACCGCGAAAATCGGCGCTGAACAGCAGCGCATCGGCATCGATAACCGCCACCAGGCCGACGGCCGGGAAGTGGTGGCCCTTGGTGAGCATCTGGGTGCCGAGCAGGATACAGGGCTCGCCGCGGTTAATTTCGTCCGCCAGTGCCTGCATCGCCCCTTTGCTTTGCATGGAGTCGCTGTCCACTCGGTGGATTGACCACTGCTGGAAACGTGTTCGCAGAAAGTCCTCCGTCTGCTCGGTGCCGAGCCCGGATGCCAGCAGTCGCTCGCTGTGGCACTGCGGGCACTGCCGGTGGAGTGCGCTGGTGGCGCCGCAGTGGTGACAGCGCAGGCGCCGCCGCCTGCGGTGCACAGTCAGGCGCGCGTCGCAGGCTCTGCACTCTGCGATCCAGCCGCAATCGTGACACTGTAACGTGGGCGCATAACCGCGGCGATTGAGGAACAGCAGCACCTGCTGCCCCGACAACAGCTTTTCCTCCATGGCCGCAATCAGGTTATCGGACAGCCCCGCCTGCAGTGTTTGCTTGCGCACATCGAGCGCACGGATAGACGGCATCCCACCGCTGCTGGCGCGCCGCGTCAGTTGCTGGTGTCGATAGCGGCCGGCCTCCACATTGTGGATGCTCTCCAGTGATGGCGTGGCACTGCCCAACAGGATGGGGCAGTCATGCAATTGGGCCCGCTTTACGCCGACATCCCGGGCCGAGTAGCGAAAACCGTCCTGTTGTTTATAGGAGCCGTCGTGCTCCTCATCCACGATCAGCAGCCCCGGCCTCGCCAGTGGAGTGAAAACGGCAGAGCGAGTGCCGATCACGATCTGTGCTGCACCGCTGCGAGCGGCCTCCCAGGCGAGATAGCGCTGGGCGTCCGTCAGGCCGGAGTGCAGGACACTGATGTTGGCCTCAAAGCGCTGCTGGAAGCGGGCCAGCGTCTGCGGTGTGAGGCCGATCTCGGGCACCAGTACCAGCGCCTGGCGCCCGCGTTGCAGGCAATCGGCGATTAGCTGCAGGTAGATTTCGGTCTTGCCGCTGCCGGTAACACCTTCCAGCAGATGGCAGCTGAAGCCCTCTCCCGCCGCCAGCAGAGTCTGCAACGCAGTGGCCTGCTCGTCATTGAGCGCTAGCCCCGGCCTTATCTCTACTGAATGTAAGTGCTCACTTATATCGCACATCTCAATCAGTTGCTTATCCTGCAGGCTGCGTAAGACCGCACTGCTGATCCCCTGCGCTTTCAACCGGGTACCCGCGATCTGCGCGTGCTGACGCAGCAGGCTGATGGCCTGGGCCTGGCGCGGGGAGCGCGGCAGTGCCTCCTCGGGCAGGCCTTTACCCCGGGTTGTGAGTTGCCAGCCCGGCGTGCCGGTGGCCAATTGCGGCTTGCCCTCCCTGAGACGCCTGGGAAACAGCGTGCTGTACACCTCGCCCACCGGATGGTGGTAGTAGCGGGCGGCCCACTGGCACAATTGCAGCAACTGCGAATCAATCAGGGGCGAGGCGTCCAGCAGTTCCAGCGCCGGTTTGAGCGAGGTGGCGGGAACGTCACTCTGCTCGCAGACGTCCAGCAGATAGCCAGTGACCTCGCGGCGCCCGAAAGGCACGCGCAGGCGCACACCCGGTTGCAGCTTCGCGAGGTCGGCCTCACTCATGCCCTCGGGTGGCAGGTAATCAAATTGTCGGCGCAGCGGCGATGGGATAGCCAGGCGAAGTACGGACATTGCGCCCCTTTTGTCACACGCGTGTCGCACGCGAATCGGGTGAAAAGCGGCATTGTAGCAAAAGCCCGCGCGCTATTGCTTATCGTCCCCCGTCTGGTAATATGCCCGCCTATTTTTTGAGCGGCTCATGTCGAGTCGCCCATACCCGTGGCGGTAGCTCGCCCAGTGAGGTGCGGTGCCTGGCAGGGATCAGGTGGCGGCGCCAATGACCAGGAGCACCATGCAATGAAAGCTGATATACATCCCAAATACGAAGCCGTTACTGCGACCTGCAGTTGCGGAAATACGATACAGACGCGTTCCACCCGGTGTGAAGATTTTCACGTGGATGTGTGCTCGCAGTGTCACCCGTTTTATACCGGTAAACAGAAAGTAGTGGACAGCGGTGGCCGCGTCGATCGCTTTAACAAGCGTTTTGCCGGGCGTGGTCTCAAGCGTTAGGGACGATTTTCGCAGTCGTCTGCGATACGCTCAAAGCGCCTTAGCCCTGCCGGGCAGGCGCTTTTTTTGTCTTTTTTGATCTTATTCCACAGGTGTGCCCGTGAATCGATCTAGTTCAATTTCTGCAGAAGTTCCGATGAGCGCGGATAGTTCACCGTCCAGTGACTTGAAGCGCGACGCCCTCGCGTACCACGCCGAGCCGGTGCCGGGCAAAATCAGCATCGAACTGTCCAAGCCGGCCGAGAGCCTGCGCGATCTGGCGCTGGCATACAGTCCAGGCGTAGCAGAACCGTGCCGTGAAATCGCCAATGACGCCGCCGACGCCTACCGGTACACCGGCAAGGGCAATCTGGTTGCAGTGATTAGCAATGGCACCGCCGTGTTGGGTCTGGGCAATCTCGGGAGCCTGGCGAGCAAGCCGGTGATGGAAGGAAAGGCGCTGCTGTTCAAGCGATTCGCCGGTATCAATGCCATCGATATTGAAGTGGATTCAGAGGATTCGGAGGAATTTATTGCCACCGTGGCGCGGATCGCGGGAACGTTTGGCGGTATTAACCTCGAGGACATCCGGGCGCCGGAGTGCTTTGAGATTGAGTCGGCACTGATTGAGCAGTGCGATATTCCGGTGTTCCACGACGATCAGCACGGTACCGCGATCGTGACGGCTGCCGGATTGATCAACGCCCTCGAAATTCAGGGCAAGAACCTTGAGACCGCTGTGATTACCTGCCTAGGTGCGGGTTCGGCGGCGATCGCATGTATGCGGTTGCTGGTGAGCATGGGCGCCCGCCGCGAGAATATTTTTATGCTGGATCGGCGCGGCGTGATTTACGCCGAGCGCGAGGGCTTGAACGCCTACAAGGAGGAGTTCGCCAACCAGACAGACAAGCGCACGCTGGCTGATGCGATTGCCGGCGCCGATGTGTTTATTGGCTTGTCGGGGGCGGATCTGTTGACGCCGGCCATGCTGTTGTCCATGGCTCCCCGCCCGGTGGTTTTTGCCTGCTCCAACCCGGACCCCGAGATCAAGCCGGAACTGGCGATGGCCACCCGCGACGACCTGATTATCGCCACTGGCAGGTCGGATTATCCCAACCAGGTGAACAATGTGCTGGGTTTTCCTTTCATCTTTCGCGGTGCGCTCGATGTTCGCGCCTCGCACATCAACGAGCAGATGAAAGTGGCTGCGGTACTGGCGCTGAGCGCATTGGCGCGCGAGCCGGTGACGCCGGAAGTGCTTGCGGCCTGTGGTCGGGAGTCGCTGTCATTCGGGCCGGAGTATATAATCCCCAACCCCCTGGATGAGCGATTGCTGGCGCGAATCGCGCCTGCCGTCGCCAAAGCTGCGGTCGACAGCGGCGTCGCGCGAATTCCGTATCCAGAGAATTACCTGGCGGCCTCCTCCTAGAAGATATCGTTTACCTCGTCGTAGAGGCTGCTATCGCGCTCGCGATTGCCAGCGTCGCGACCGCTGTGCTGCGGGGCAGTTTCGCGCTTGAAATACTCGAAAATCGCGTCGCTCTGTCCCGGGCTCGCGGGTTGCCCGGTGTCTGGATCAATTTTAACCGTGACAATACCGGCCGGAACGGGACGCTCCTGCTCCGGGCTGTCTTTCAGCGCTTCGCGCATATAGTCGATCCATATGGGTAGCGCTGCGGTGCCGCCGAACTCCCTGCGTCCCAGCGGCGTGTAATTGTCAAAGCCAACCCAGGCGGTTGTCACCACGTCCCGGTTGTAGCCTGAGAACCAGACATCCATCGGACCATTGGTGGTACCGGTTTTGCCTGCGATATCACTGCGTTCCAGCACGAGTGCGCGGCGCCCGGTGCCGCGTGTGATGACATCTTTCAGAATGCTGTCGATGATAAAGTTCACTCGTTCGTCCATCACGCGCGTGGCCGGCGGTAGATCCACAGTCTCAGTTGTGTCCACTGCCAGAATTTCCTCCATGCTCATCTCTTCGTTGTCTGGCGGCGTCTCCGCTGCTGTCGCATCGCAGTCACGGCACACTGTCGGTGGCCTGGCGTTGAACACGGTTTTGCCATCGAGATCTTCCACGCGCTGTATCAGGTAGGGTTCTACCAGGTAGCCGCCATTGGCCAGTACCGCGTAACCCTTGGCCATCTGCAGGGGTGTAATGCTTTGTGTGCCCAATGCCAGCGATAGTTCGGGGACGTAGGCGGAAGTATCGAAGCCCAGGTGATCCACATACCTGATCAAACGCTTCACGCCGACCTTTTGCAGCAGGCGGATGGAGACCAGGTTGCGAGACTTGGTCAGTGCCCAGCGCAAGCGTGTGGGGCCATAGAACTTGCCCTCGTCGTTCTCCGGGCGCCACAGGTCGTCCTGGGAGCCGCCCTCCAGTACGATCGGCGCATCATTGATGATGGTTGCGGCGGTAAAGCCCGCTTCCAGCGCAGCACTGTAAAGAAAAGGCTTGAAGTTGGAGCCAGGCTGGCGCTCTGCCTGGGTAGCGCGATTGAACTTACTCTGCTCGAAACCGATGCCGCCGACAATGCTGATGATGGCCCCGTTATCCGGGTTCAGCGACACCAGCGCCGCCTGTGCCGCTGGCAGTTGTGCCAACTGCAAGGCGCCCTCCTCGTCCTCTGTAACGCGGATCAAATCCCCTACCGCCAGTACCTTGGCAACCGGCTGCTGAGATGCACCCATGGCGTTCTCGCTGAGGTAGGGTCGGGCCTGCCGAATTCCGTTTTCCCATGGCAGGTCGGGCGTACTGCCATCTACGAGTAGCAGGGTCGCCTTGTCGTCGGCAACGGAGGTGACAATGGCGGGCTGTAGCCGGCCGACGGGCGATGTATTGCGCAGCGCTTTGCGCCAGGCGGCAATGGTGTCCTCATTGGAATCGGTTGGCGGGATATGTCGCTCCGGCCCGCGATAGCCGTGTCGCTTGTCATAGGCGATGAGCCCCTCTATCACTGAGTCAGTGGCAACGCGCTGCAAGTCGCTGTTGATTGTGGTGAAAACGTGGTAACCGTTGGTATAGGCCTCCAGTCCGTAGCGTTGCACCATCTCCTGTCGCGCCATTTCCGCAGCGTAATGGGCGGCGAAGCCGATCTGGGCGCCATGTAAACGGGCGTTATCGACCTCTGCCAGCGCGCTCAGGTACTCCTCTTCGTTGATATAGCCCAGGGAATACATCCGCCCCAGAATCCAGTCGCGACGCTCCCGGCCCGCCTCGGGACCACTGACCGGGTTGATGCGCGAGGGCGCCTTGGGAACGCCCGCCAGCATGGCGTGCTGGGCCAGGCTCAACTCGCTGATGGATTTACCGTAGTAGACCTGGGACGCGGCCTCGAAGCCGTACGCCCGGTGGCCGAGGAAAATACGGTTGAAATACAGCTCGAAGATTTCCTGCTTGCTCAGGTTTCGCTCGATCTCGATGGCCAGCAGTATCTCGTTGAACTTGCGGATAAAAGTACGGTCGAGACTGAGGAAATAATTGCGCGCCACCTGCATGGTGAGGGTGCTGCCGCCGGAGCCCTTCTCGCCCGTGAGGACGAGTTCGGAAGTGGCCCGCATCAGGCCCATGACATCGATGCCGCGATGCACGAAGTAGTTGTCATCCTCCGCCGCCAGTAGCGCCTTGATGAACTGTTCGGGAATAGCATCGAACGGGAGTGGGCTGCGCTTTTGCTCGCCAAACTGACCGATCAGGTCGCCGTCGCGTGTGTAGACCAGCATCGGTGTCTGCAACTTGACGTCACGCAGCGTTTCCACATCCGGCAGGTTGGGGCTGAGGTAGAGATAGACGCCGGCAAGTAACCAGAGCGTACCCAGTAGCCCGAACAGGGCCAGTCTAAGAATGAATCGTAGGAAGCTCATTTATCCCTTTTAAAAACAGTTGGTTAGTCGGATCAGCGACAGCGGTAAGCGCGAGTGATTGGTAATTATAAGCTTTTTTTGTGTTTTGATATATTTTGGGCTGTGGTATATCTAACATTAATGTATCGTTGCATAAAAACATCCTAAGTTAGTGATACTGATAGGGAAATAAGTTGCTCGCACTATTTGGTAAGAGAAAGGCGACGCAGGTTCTGGGGCTGGATATAAGTTCAACGACGGTAAAATTACTGGAGCTGAGTTATACCGGGGGCCGCTACCGCGTTGAGAGCTATGCGGTCAGTTCGTTGCCGCAGGATGCCGTGATTGAGAAAAGCGTCAACGATGTTGAGGGCGTTTCCAATGCGATCCGCTCCGTGGTCGCGCAGTCCCGAACCAAGCTCAAGAATGTCGCCGCCGCCGTCGCCGGGTCCTCGGTCATTACCAAGTTGATCGACATGCCGCAGGGTCTCAGTGAGGACGATATGGAAATCCAGTTAACGCTGGAGGCGGATCAGTACATTCCCTATCCACTGGAAGAGGTCGCGATTGACTTCGAGGTCCAGGGGCCGTCACCGGATCGCGATAACCAGGTGGAGGTGCTGCTGGCGGCCTGTCGGCGGGAGACCATCGAATCTCGCGTTGAGGCGATAGAGGGCTCGGAGCTGATACCCAAGATTATGGATGTTGAGGCCTATGCGATGGAGCGAGCGTTCTCGCTACTGCGAAACCAGTTGGATCTCGACGAGGACAGTACGGTAGCCATCGTCGATATCGGCGCAACCATGACAACGCTCAGTGTGCTCAACGACGGACAGACTATCTATACACGCGAGCAGTTATTCGGCGGCAAGCAGCTTACAGACGAGATCATGCGCCGCTACGGATTGCCGCTGGAAGAGGCGGGCCTGGCCAAAAAACAGGGCGGCCTGCCAGATGATTATGAACCCGAGGTACTGGAACCCTTCAAGGAGGCCGTTGTGCAGCAGGTGGCTCGTTCCCTGCAGTTCTTTTTCTCCTCCAGCCAGTACAACGATGTCGATCACATCATTCTCGCCGGGGGGGTCTCCTCGATGGAGGGCCTTGAGGAATTGGTGCGAGAGAAGTTGGGTACACCCACATCAGTGGCAAACCCCTTTGCGCAGATGTCCATAGCATCCGGCGTCAACGCAGTGGCACTGGGCAGTGATGCCCCCGCTATGATGATTGCCTGCGGCCTGGCCTTGCGGAGTTTTGACTGATGGCGCAGATCAACCTACTACCTTGGCGAGAGGAGCGGCGCCAGGAACTTAAGAAGGAGTTCCTGACTACCGTTGCCCTGGTCGTCGCGCTGGCGGCGGGCGTGGTGTTGCTGGCTGATCGGGTGGTGAACAGCCAGATCGACAACCAGGTCGAGCGCAACCAGTACCTGACGGAAAACATCAAGGAGTTGGACAAGCAGGTCGCGGAGATTCGCGATTTACAGAAACGACGCAACCAGCTGCTGGATCGTATGCGCGTTATTCAGGAGCTGCAGGGAAACAGGCCTATTATTGTGCGAGTGCTGGATCAGCTGGTTCGCACCGTGCCGGACGGCGTGTTTTATACCAAGCTCACTACCAAGGGCAAAAAAATCAGTATTAGTGGTGTGGCAGAGTCGAACAACCGCGTGTCGAGCCTGATGCGAAGGCTGGATGCGTCCGACTGGCTGGCAAACCCGACGCTGGACAAGGTGCACGAGGCTCGTGAGTTCGGCGAACAGGCCAACAGATTCGAGTTGAGCGTTACCGTGCAGGCTCCGGCCATTGACGAAGAGTCGGAAGAGGGCTAAGCGATGTCACTTGAAGATACCCTGCGCTCATTGCGGGAATTCGATGTCAACGACCTGGATTTTGATAATGTTGGGTCATGGCCGACTGCGGTCAAGGGGCTGGTGTGGGCGGTTCTGGTCATCGCTGTTTTGATAGGCGGTTACTACTACCATATTGAAGACCTGCAACTGGAATTGGCAAATGCCGAGGCCACGGAGGTAAAACTCAAAAAAGATTTTGAGGCCAAGGCGTTTCAGGCGGCAAACCTGGAGGCATACCGCCAGCAAATGGCGGAGATGGAGGAGTCTTTCGGCGCACTGGTCAGCCAGTTGCCAAGCGATACGGAAGTCCCCGGCCTGCTTGAGGATATTACCAATAAGGGCCTTCTGAACGGTCTGGACATTGCCAGCATCGACCTGCAGAAAGAGAGCGCCAAAGAGTTTTACGTTGAACTTCCCATTGCGATCAATGCCTCCGGCTCCTATCACGATCTCGGCGCCTTTATCAGCGGCATGGCCAGCCTGCCCCGGATCGTCACGCTGCACGATTTCCAGATTACGGCGGAAAAAAATAACGCGAACAAGCTTGATATGAAAATCATTGCCAAGACTTATCGTTACAAGGACGGGGATGCCTAGCGATGAAGCGCTCGACACTTACCCCGCTGTTTCTGTGCCTGATTGGAGCCGTTCTCGTCGGTTGCTCCGGCGATGATCTCTCCGACCTCGATGAGTTTATGGCGGAAAAACGCACCCGCCCCGGCGGAATTATCGCCCCGATACCCACATTCAAGGCGTACGAGGCATTTGCATACAGTGCTACCGCGTTGCGCAGCCCGTTTGATCGGCCTATCGAAGTGCGGGAAATCGCCCAGTTGCAGGCCATTGCGGCCATCAAGCCGGACCCGAATCGCGCCAAGGAATTCCTGGAGCAGTACACCTTTGACTCCTTGCGGATGGTCGGCACCCTGGAGCGTGACGATGTCCAGTGGACGCTGATCAAAGACCCGGACGGTGGCGTGCACAGGGTGAAAACGGGGAATTTTCTGGGTCGCAACCACGGAAAAATCGTGGAAATGTCCGATACCTATGTGTCGGTGGTGGAAATAGTGAGCGATGGTACGGCTGACGGTTGGGTCGAGCGGCCGCGCACAATCAAATTAAGCGGCTTATAAGCCGATGTCGCGGCATGCAGCCGCGGCGGATAAAACAATACGTGGGGACAAAGGCCGTGGGGAAAAATAAAGAGAGCTTGGGAATGGGGTTGCGCAGCGCAGTCGTTGCGCTGGCAATGATATTTGTGACCAGTGCGGCGCTGGGTGCTCCTAAAGTGCAGGACATCGAGTTCAGCTCCAGGCCAGGTAGCAAGTTTGAAGTGCGGGTAGAATTCAACGAGCCGCCGCCGGATTTCAAAACCTACGCTATCGAAAAGCCCGCGCGCATCGCGGTTGATTTCCCGGGAACGACCAGTGCCCTCGAGCAGAAGCGCTATTCTCTGCCCTACGGCAATGCTTCCAAGGCCGTGGTGCTGGAATCCGGCGATCGCACGCGCCTGGTGCTCGAGTTGATCAAGCTGGTGCCCTACGAAACACGCGTCGAGGGCAACAACCTGTTTTTAGTGGTTGGCCAGGAAGGGACTGACTACGTCAAGCAGGGCACGCAGCCGCTGCAGGTTCAGACATCGGTGGTTGAAGTTGTCGATGTGGTATCCGAGATCACCGATCTTCAGTTCCAGCGCACCGGCGGTGGTGAGGGCAAATTGACCCTGCAACTTACCGATCCTTCTGTGGATGTGAACGTCTTCAGTGAAGGCGGTGATGTGAAAGTCGAGTTTCTTGATACCACCGTGGCAGAGCGCCTGATGCGTCGCTACGATGTGACCGATTTCGCCACGCCGGTCAACAGTGTCGATGTGAACACCACCGAGCGCGGCGCAACGCTGAAGTTAAAAACCACAGGTGACTTTGATTACCTCGCCTACCAGACAGATAACGAATACGTCATCAGCGTCAAGCCGCTGTCCGCGAAAGAAGTCGAGCGGCGCAAGAACGAGTTCAACTATGTGGGAGACAGGATCTCACTGAACTTCCAGGACATCGAAGTGCGCGCTGTGCTGCAGCTTATTGCCGACTTTACCGAACTGAACCTGGTGGCCAGCGACACGGTATCGGGGCGCATCACCCTGCGCCTGCAGAACGTGCCCTGGGACCAGGCACTGGAACTCGTGCTGAAAACCAAGGGCCTGGATAAACGCCAGATCGGCAATGTGTTGATGGTGGCACCCGCCGCGGAAATTGCCGAGCGTGAACGCCAGCAAATTGAGGCCAATAAGCAGATTGCGGAGCTGGCGCCCCTGGTGTCGGAGTTTGTGCGCATCCGTTACGCCAATGCGGAAGATATAGTGGAGTTGTTCCAGGCGGGCTCCGAGGATGGCGGTAGCCTTACCTCTCCGCGGGGTTCGGTCGTGGTCGACACCCGCACCAATTCGCTGATCATTACCGATACCGCCACCAAACTGGCTGAAATTCGCGAGTTGCTGGATCTGGTCGATATTCCGGTGCGGCAGGTAATGATTGAAGCCCGCATTGTGATCGCGCAATCCGACGCCGCCAAGAACCTCGGGATCGAATGGGGTGGCGCATATGTGAACAAGGGCGATGACCTGATCACGGTGTCGGGCGACACCGCAAACGTCGTCGACATCAACGAATCCATTATCAATGGCAACACGCCGACAGTGAATTATCCAGGCGCCCTGTTGGTCGATCTGGGTGTTGCCTCCAACAGTGGCTTTGCTATCGGCTTTGCCAGCGGGGACCTGTTCCTGTCGGCAGAGCTGTCGGCGCTGGAATCTGAAGGTGAGGGCGAGGTGGTCTCGCAGCCCAAGGTGATTACCGGCGACAAGCAGGAGGCTTCCATCAAGTCCGGTACCGAGATCCCCTACCAGCAGTCCTCTGCCAGCGGCGAAACAACGGTCGCATTCAAGGATGCGGTGTTGGCGCTGTTTGTGACTCCCAATATCACGCCTGATGATCGCATCATGCTCGACCTGAAGGTCAACCAGGATTCGGTCGGTGAACTGGTGCCGAGCGGGAGTGGCGGGTTTATTCCGTCAATCGACACCACGCAATTGGAAACGCAGGTGCTGGTCGGCAACGGCGAGACTGTGGTGCTGGGGGGCGTGTTCAAGACCGAGGACATCGAATCGGTAAACAAGGTGCCGTTTTTCGGTGACATTCCCTACATCGGCGCGTTTTTCAGGAGCCAGTCGAACACCCACAATAAGACGGAAACCCTGATCTTCATCACCCCGCGTATTCTGGCTGATCAACTTCTTGATTAACGGTTGGCAGAACTGATATGCCCGCCTTGCATCGAGTTTTTCTGGTCGGCCCCATGGGGGCCGGCAAGACGACGATAGGAAAATACCTCGCGCAGCACCTGAAATTGCGCTTCGCCGATACCGATACGGAAATTGAGGTGAGAACCGGCGCCGACATCCCGTGGATTTTCGATGTCGAGGGCGAAGAGGGTTTTCGCGATCGCGAGCAACAGGTGGTTGCGGAGATGACGGAGTGGGACGATGTGGTGCTGGCGACCGGTGGCGGCGTCGTGCTGCGCCCTGAAAACCGCAGTGCATTGGCCGGACGCGGGTTTGTCATCTACTTGTACGCCACGGTGGAAGAGCAGGTGCGGCGCACCCGCCGCGATCGTCGCAGGCCGCTGTTACAAAAGGGTGATCCGGAAAAAATACTGCGAGATCTGATGGCGGTACGCGACCCACTCTACCGCGAGATCGCAGACCATGTTATCGAAACCGATGCCTGTAGCCCGCGAATGGTGGCCCAGCGACTGGTGGAAGAACTTGCTGCCCTCTGAGGCGCAGGGAAAGACAGCCCCTCCCCTGAAGCGTTAGAATGTCTGCCTCCAGATTTGCCCCCGAGGAAATGTCGTGGCTTTGTTAATGCATACCCTGCATGTGGAACTGGGTGAGCGCACCTATCCCGTCTATATCGGTCGCGATCTGCTGGCCGACAGCAGTCTGCTGGCACAGCATATTGCGGGCTCACAGGTTGTGATCGTCAGCAATGAGGTGGTAGCGCCACTCTATGTGGACCGGGTCCGGGCGGCTCTGGGCGAGCGGGCGCTGGTGACCGAGATCGTGCTGGCCGATGGTGAACAGCACAAATCCCTGGAAACCCTGGCCGTCATATTCGATCGGGTGATGGCGGACAAGCACAGCCGCAATACCACGTTCATTGCCGTCGGCGGGGGCGTGGTGGGTGATATCACCGGGTTTGCCGCGGCGTGTTACCAGCGCGGTGTCAATTTTATCCAGGTGCCCACCACGCTGCTGGCGCAGGTGGACTCCTCGGTGGGTGGTAAAACTGCGGTCAACCACCCGCGGGGCAAGAACATGATCGGCGCCTTCCACCAGCCGCAGGCCGTGCTGATCGATATCAATACACTGCACTCACTGCCCGCGCGGGAGTTCAGTGCGGGTCTTGCCGAGGTGGTGAAATACGGCTTGATCAGCGATGAGCCCTTCTACCGCTGGTTACAGGAGCATATGCCGCGCCTGTTGGCCCGCGAGGAAGCCGCTCTGGCAGAGGCCATTGAGCGCAGTTGCGCCAATAAGGCGCAGGTCGTGGCCGCGGATGAGCGCGAGGGCGGCATTCGCGCCATCCTGAACCTCGGCCACACGTTTGGCCACGCCATCGAAACCGGCCAGGGCTACGGACAGTGGCTGCACGGCGAGGCGGTGGCTACCGGTATGTTGCTGGCACTGGAATTATCCGCTCGTCGCGGCTGGGTGGCGGCCTCCGAGGTAGAGGATTTCCGCGCGCTGTTGCTCGATATGCACCTGCCGGTGTCTGTGCCTGGGGATATGGACGCCGCGATGTTCCTCGACCTGATGGCGCACGATAAGAAAGTGATAGACGGGCGGCTGCGCCTGATCCTGCTTGACGATATTGGTTCGGCCTGTATTGTCGACGACGTAACAGAGGCAGAACTGCAGGCGCTGTTAGCCAGGCCGTGAGTGCCCGCGGCGCACGCGGGGGAATTTCCACTGCCTGTCGCCCAAAACCCGCCGCCGCTGGTGTATGCTTGCCCGTCTTTATTTGCTGGAACCCCGGATTCCCCCATGACTGAACTCAAGAATGACCGTTTTCTGCGCGCTCTGTTGCGCCAGCGCGTTGATCGCACGCCTGTCTGGATGATGCGCCAGGCGGGACGCTACCTGCCGGAGTACCGCGCCACCCGTACCCAGGCGGGCTCGTTTCTGGATCTGTGCAAAAACGCGGAGCTGGCCTGCGAGGTGACCATGCAGCCGCTGCGGCGTTACCCGATGGACGCGGCGATTTTATTCTCCGACATCCTGACGGTGCCCGATGCTCTCGGTCTCGGCTTGTATTTCGAAGAGGGAGAGGGCCCGCGTTTTCGCAAAACCGTGCGCAGCGAGGCGGATCTCGCCGGCCTGAATACGATCCGGGCCGACGATGACCTGGCCTATGTGATGCGCGCCGTCAGCACTATCCGCAACGAGCTGAACGGGGCTGTCCCCCTTATCGGCTTCTCGGGGAGCCCCTGGACACTGGCCACCTATATGGTCGAGGGCGGTTCCTCGAAAGACTTCGCTCATATCAAGACCATGGCCTACAACCAGCCGACATTGATGCACGACCTGCTGGCAGTGCTGGCGGACGCGGTGGCGGATTACCTTACTGCCCAGGTGCACGCCGGAGCCCAGGCCCTGCAAATTTTTGATACCTGGGGTGGCAGTCTCAGTGCCGCCGGCTACCAGGAGTTTTCGCTGCAGTATATGCAGCGGGTGATCGCCCGTCTGCCGACCGAGTCCGAGGGCCGCTCTGTGCCGGTGATTGTCTTTACCAAAGGCGGCGGACAGTGGCTGGAAACCATCGCTGAGTGCGGCGCGCAGGCCGTCGGCATCGACTGGACGACAGATATCAAACAGGCGCGCGCCCGTGTGGGTGACCGTGTAGCCCTGCAGGGCAATATGGACCCGAGCATGCTGTTCGCATCACCCGAACGTATTCGCAGTGAGGTCGACGCAATTCTGGCAGCTTACGGCCACGGCAGCGGCCATGTTTTCAACCTCGGCCACGGCATCACGCCGGGTGTGAATCCGGATCATGTGACCGCCTTTGTCGATGCAGTGCAGGAGCTGTCGCCCCAGTACCACACGATAGACTGACGGCAGGCGAGCTAGGAGACTTCGCGCCTTTTGGCGGTCGCCTCGTCGCAGCAGAAGTCGTGGTCCATTTCCCGCGCGGGGTGATCCGAAGACGGGTGCCCGACAATTTTCGCCGGTACGCCCGCCACAGTCGTGTGAGGGGGAACCGCTTCCAGCACCACGCTGCCCGCGCCCACCTTGGCGCCTTCACCGACGCAGATATTGCCGAGTATTTTCGCCCCGGCGCTGATCAGTACACCGTCGCCGATTTTCGGGTGGCGGTCGCCCTCGTCCTTGCCGGTACCTCCCAGCGTTACCGACTGCAGGATCGAGACATCGTTGCCAACCACCGCCGTCTCTCCGATAACCAGCCCGGTGGCGTGATCCAGCATGATGCCTTTTCCGAGGCGGGCCGCCGGGTGTATATCGACGCTGAACTCCGCGGACATCCGGTTCTGGAAAAAAAGTGCCAGTGGCTCGCGCCCGTTTGTCCACAGCCAGTGTGCCACGCGGTGCGTTTGCAGCGCGTGGAAACCCTTGAAATACAGGAAGGGAATGTACAACTCGTGGCAAGCGGAGTCCCGCTCCTCGACCGCCTGTAGGTCGGCGCGCACAGCATCGCGTATCGTCGGGTCGCTGGTGAAGGCATCCAGTATCACTTCGCGCAGCAGTAGCGAGGACGCGGTGGGGCTGTCGAGTTGGCTGGCCAGGTGAAAACTGAGCGCCATCTCCAGCTCGGCGTGATTGAGGATCGTGGCGTGCAGGAAGCTGGCCAGTATCGGCTCCTCGGCGGCGTGCAGTGCGGCTTCAGCCCGAATTCGGTCCCAGATGGGATCGCTTGTAGTTGACGACATAACAGTATCTCCGTTGCAGGCTCGCACTTTAGCGCACTGGGCTTATCGCGTCACGGTGGGATCTTCGCGGTGTAAGTCCACAGGTCGTGGCCGCTGTTGCGGTATTTTCGCTCAAACAGGCTCAGGTCGGGCTCGGCGTCGACGAGCTTGCTGACGCGCCCGCGACAGCCTGCGAGGTGCATAGCGACGCCAAACTCCTCGACGTAGAGTTGCCAGTTGGAACGCAGCTCCAGCCGACCCCCAAGCTGCAGCAGCAGTGGGAAGCTGGCGTGCCCGTGGACGCGCCGCTGCAGGTGCTTGGCCTTGGGCCAGGGATTGGGATAGAGCATATAGTGGAAGTCTGCCCGCATACCGTCGCGCGCCAGCAACTGCCAGATGTCCTCGCAGTCTGCGCGCAGCAGCAGGTAGTTGTCGCTGTTCGGGAAGGGGTGTTTTGCCAATCGCTGGGCGGACTTGTCGATGCCCACGACCAGATGCCCGGGATGGCGCTCGGCCAGGGCGGCAGTGCTGTGCCCGGTGCCGCAGAAGGAGTCGAGTACCAGCGGGCGAGCCTCTGCCGCCAGTTTTTGCCGCAGCGACTCGTACGCGCTGAGATTGTGTGACAGGATCCTCGCGCGGTGTGTCGCGCCCAGGTGGCGGCGTACAACAGCCGCCAAGCGGGGGTGCAGATGCGGCTGATTGCTACTGACGGCGGAAGAGTTGGCGTGCAAAGGGCTCAATGGCCTCCGGATTATCAGCAACAATCAGGGTGGGTTTGATGTTAGTCATTGCCACTGCGATGATAGCGGCCGACTATACCCATATCCACCGAGAGTAAAAGGTTTCATATGCGCGATGACCTCCGCCCGTACTGG
>TARA_R110002072_G_scaffold281965_2_pt1 | contig 32093 bp, 26 predicted proteins | sample TARA_R110002072 | Tara Oceans TARA_R110002072 (sample SAMEA4397118) | marine metagenome | biome: Polar Biome; feature: [SRF] surface water layer (ENVO:00010504); material: water (ENVO:00002006), including particulate matter (ENVO:01000060) such as... | depth 5 m
AATTCTATTTTTGTTAATCACCAAAGAATTCGCTTGCTGTAGATCAATAACTTCAGTTAATCTACTGCCCTTTATATCTTCTGGAACGCTGTCTTTAAAACGTCTCTCTGCAAGAGTTTTGGGCCGCTCAGAATATTTGTACATATACGAAAAGTCCCATTTAACTTCCTTCATGATTGAAATCGTATCCGCATGTTCTGCATCAGTCTCATCACAGAAACCTGTTATTATGTCTGTCGTGATTGCGCAATCTGGTATGATTTCACGAATTTTTTGCACTCTTTCTAAATACCACTCTCTGGTGTATCCCCTGTTCATCCTTTTAAGAACATCAGAATTTCCTGATTGAATAGGTAAATGTATGTAGTTGCAAATATTGTCATTTGCGGCAATGACCTCCAAAACTTCATCAGACATATCTTTGGGGTGAGATGTAGAAAATCGTATTCTCAAGTCGGGGGAAATTTTTGCGACCAATTGCATCAATTGAGCAAAATTCGTGGTCGTCATGGATTCGTCTTTTATTTCTCCTTTGGAAGTCATATTCCATCGATAAGAGTCAACATTTTGACCGAGTAATGTAACTTCCCGGTAACCATTTTTAAATAAATCTTCACATTCTTTAAAAATAGTCTTAGGATCTCTAGATCTTTCTCTACCTCTTGTGAAAGGAACTACACAGAATGAGCACATATTGTCACAACCTCTGGTTATTGAAACAAAAGATGTTACGCCTTTGTTATCAAGCCTTATGGGTGAAATGTCGGCATAGGTTTCGTCTCTTGACAATAATACATTGACCGCTTTTTGGCCGCCTTCAACTTCTGTTATTAAGCTAGGTAATTCTCTATACGAATCGGGACCAGCAACAATATCTACTAGTTGTTCTTCTTCTAATAAATTCTTTTTCAGACGCTCCGCCATACAACCCAAAACACCAACAATTAAGCCTGGCTGCCTCTTTTTTCTATTCTTAAAATTTTCAAGACGTTTTCGTACTCTCGTTTCTGCGTTTTCTCGAATTGAACAAGTATTTATCAGAATGATATCCGCCTCGTGCTCATCTGTAGTAGTAGAATATCCTTCTCCAGTGAGTATAGAAGCGACTACTTCACTGTCTGAGAAGTTCATTGCACAACCATAACTTTCCAAGAAGAGTTTTTTTCCATTCTCCTTAGAAGTTCGCTCCAAAGTGATCGCTTCTCCTTGTCTATTTTCGTCTAGTTGCTTGTGCAAATCTATTTTATCTTCCATTCACTTTTATATCAGTCTGCAAAGGTAGTGAAAAAGTAAAGGGTGTCAAAATGGCAGTCGTTAAAAAATGATAAGGTTATCTTAATTGTTAGTTGGATCTTGAGTTCACAGATGTTAAAAGGATAGGCAGTAACTATTTCGTTCTTGTTAAAATGATTCAAACGTAATTAAATCAGTTTATAATCAATGGTCTGACTACATCCTAACCATCGAATTTTTGCCTGCATTACTTCTGTGAACTCAACTTCTAAATTGCTCTTTATTTAAATTTCTTCATACAAATCATTGCTTATTGAATTTAAAACCTCTTATTTTGCATCCGTAAAGATGCACTTCAAATAACGAAATAGTAGTATGGCTAAAAATTTAGTAATCGTCGAGTCACCAGCAAAAGCAAGTACCATAGAAGGGTATCTAGGAAAAGATTTTGTTGTAAAGTCAAGTTTTGGACATGTTAGAGATTTAGCAAAAAAAGAAGCTATAGACGTTGAAAATGATTTTAAACCCAAATATGAAGTCTCTGCTGATAAGAAACAAATTGTTGCAGAATTAAGAAAATTAGCGAAGGCTGCCGAAGTTGTTTGGTTGGCGACGGATGAGGATCGTGAAGGAGAAGCTATATCTTGGCATTTGTACGAAACATTGGGCCTTGAAAAGAAAGAGACGAAAAGAATTACCTTTAATGAAATTACGAAAGGAGCGATTCTTAAAGCCATAGAATCACCAAGAAAAATAAATAAGGAATTAGTGGATGCGCAACAAGCACGTCGTATTTTAGATAGACTTGTTGGATTTGAATTATCACCTGTTTTGTGGAGAAAAGTGCGTCCAAGTTTATCTGCTGGTCGTGTGCAGTCAGTTGCTGTGCGTTTAATTGTTGAGAAGGAAAAGGAGATTAACTTATTCAATTCAGAGACTTTTTTTAAAATCACAGCCATCTTTCAAACGAAGAAAGGGCGAATTAACGCAACGGTTTCAAAAAATTTGAAAAACAATGAAGATGTCGTTCGATTCTTAGATACATGTAAGAATGCATCCTTTTCAATTTCAGATGTTACTCAGAAACCAGCTATAAAAAAACCTGTTGCACCATTTACTACTTCTACATTGCAACAACAAGCGAGCATTAAACTAGGGTTTTCTGTTTCAAGAACAATGTCAGTTGCTCAAAGATTATATGAGTCAGGTAGAATAACATACATGAGAACAGATTCTGTCAATCTTTCCAAGACGGCTTTGGATGCTGCAAAAGCAGAAATCGTTCATGCTTATGGCGAAGAATTCTCCAACACTCAGAAATATAAGACGAAAAATTCTGGTGCACAAGAAGCTCACGAGGCCATAAGACCGACCGACTTTTCTGTGCATTCTATTACAGCAGAAAGTGACCAAGAAAAATTGTATGACTTAATTTGGAAGAGAGCAATTTCTTCGCAAATGTCTGATGCAAAATTAGAACGAACAACGATTAAGATAAATGCAAATGGAGTAGAGGAGACATTTTCTGCGAAAGGCGAAGTAATTAAATTTGAAGGATTTTTAAAAGTTTACCTCGAAACTTCTGTAGAAGATAGTGAGAATGAATTCGCTTCGGGGTTATTACCTGCAGTTGTATCTGGAGAATCTGTCGATGTTGACAACATTTCTGTCACTCAACGATTTAGTCGCCCACCAGCAAGATATGTTGAGGCTTCGTTAGTTAAAAAATTGGAAGAATTAGGGATTGGTCGTCCATCTACTTATGCTCCTACAATTTCAACCATTCAAAAAAGAGGTTATGTTGAAAAACCAGAAAAGGACGGAGTAAAAAGAAGCTATACACAGTATATTTTGAAGAATGGTTCTTATAACAGGAATGAATTAACAGAAATTACTGGTAAGGAGAGAAATAAGTTATGTCCTACAGATATAGGAGTGGTCGTTACAGATTTCTTAGTGGAGCATTTCGCCCAAATTATGGAATATAACTTCACGGCTAAAGTGGAGCAAGAATTTGATGAAATTGCAAAAGGATTAGTAGAATGGACTAAAATGATAGGGGCTTTCTATACACCATTCCACGAAAGAGTAGAAGATACACTTGAAAATTCTGAAAGAGCATCTGGAGAAAGAGAAATCGGAACCGATCCAGAATCAGGAAGAAGAATGATTGCTAGAATTGGTCGCTTTGGTCCAATGATTCAAATTGGCAATGAAGAAGCTGATGGTGAAAAGCCAAAATTTGCTTCTTTGAGAACGGGACAATCAATAAGTTCAATCACACTAGAGGAGGCTCTTGAGTTGTTTAAATTCCCCAAAAACTTAGGAGAGTTCGAGAAAATGGAAGTCATAGTAGCTCAAGGAAGATTCGGCCCTTATGTAAAACACAACGACATCTTTGTATCTATTCCTAAGGACGAGGATATGGGAGGAGTTGATTTAACAAGAGCCATTGAGTTAATTAAGGAGAAACAAGCTGCAGATGCTCCCGTTGCAGAGTATGAAGGCTTGCCTGTGCAAAAAGGTTCGGGTAGATTTGGCCCCTTTATTAAATGGAACGACTTGTTTATAAATGTCAATCGAAAGTATGATTTTGATAATTTATCGAAAGATGATATCGTTGAATTAATTGAGGCTAAGAAGCAAAAAGAAATCGACAAAATGATCCACAATTGGGAAGATGAAGGGATTTCTGTTCAAAAAGCACGTTGGGGAAGATTTAACATCATAAAAGGTAAATTAAAAATCGAATTGCCTAAAACATTTAAGGTTGAGAAATTAACTTTAGAGGATGTGCAGAAAATGATTGAGGACAAAAAGCCGAAGACAAAGAAAAAGGCAACTAAGAAAAAAACAGTTAAGAAGAAAGCAACGAAAAAATAAGAGTCTCAAGTTTTTAAGCGCAGATTCACTCGTAAACTAGCTGTTCAATTTCTAGCAACATACGATTTAGAGCTTACTTTTTTCAAAACCTCGAATGTTAGAACGCTCACGTTTCTAAATAAGTTTTCAACGTCCAACATTTCATACATTTTTCATTTCTAGTTAATTGGTTATGTTTTTTCTAGTAAATTTGAGAAAATCAACGCTCAATGAAAGACATTTCGATTTATTTCAAACCCGTATCAGAAGAATTATCTGAGCCGCTTGGAGAGCTTCATTCTTCATTAATTGTTCACGATTCCTCGGGATTCCCTCAATTTGACAAAAAGGGGATAGCATTGATTTATGTGCCCGAATATAGACATTCAACTATAGAACCTGGGTCAAATGAAGAATTTAGAAAGCAATTTTATCAACTATCACTTGGGGACAGTTGGGATTTCTCAATTTATGATTTAGGTACAATTAATCCTGGTGAAAAAACAGAGGACACATATTTTGCTTTGACTCAAGTTGTATCAGAATTATTAAAGAAAGATATTCTTCCACTGGTGATTGGTGGCAGCCAAGACTTAACATTGTCATTATATAGAGGTTTTGAAGCGCAAGAACAAACTATAAATATTTGTTCCATTGATTCTTCACTTGATATAGGTGACCCGAACGCCCCCATTTCTGCTGAAGGCTTTATCAGTCATTTATTGATGCAACGTCCTTGCTACTTATTTAACTATACAACAATTGGAGTTCAGCGACCATTCACGGCAAAAAAAGATTTAGATCTTTTTGATAAGTTATATTTTGATGTCTGTCGATTAGGTGAAGTGAATAACGATTTTAAAGTGGCAGAACCATTTTTACGCAACTCTGACATGCTTTCTATTGATTTTTCCAGCATACATTCGCATAATGACAACAAATACAGCAACACAAATGGACTGAATCCTCTTCAAATTTGTCAAATGGCAAAATATGCTGGAATAAGCGATAAAATATCATGTGTTGGTATTTTTGACGTTCTTCCAGACCAAAATATTGGTTCGTCTAATCTCTTAGCTCAAATTATATGGTATTTTATTGATGGCTATTCAATGAGAATGGGTGATTTTCCAATTGGGAGTAAAAAAAACTACAAAAAATTCTATGTTCATCTCGATGATTTCGAAGATGATTTGATTTTTTATAAAAGCGATAAATCTAATCGGTGGTGGTTAGAGGTACAATACAATGCCGAGTCGGGCAGTAAATATGACAGACATAAATTGGTCCCATGCAACCGAGAGGATTATGAGAATGCACTGAAAGATCATATTCCAGACCTATGGTGGAAGACGCTGAAAAAAATAAGTTAATTATTTAGAATAACGGTCTTATCTAATGTATATAGTATCGGATAAGAAGAATAAATTTCCCCTTCAATCTTTGTCATTTTCTTATGCCTTCTCTGTGTAAACGTTAAAGAAACAAACCTAACTCCTTATTATTTGTGGAGCGTTTCTGATAATCCAATTTTCTGTAGTGAGTTAATTGAGCACTAAAAAGCGCAATGTTCCAAAGTCAAACTTAGGACAAGTTTTAAAACTCGTTTTTTTATCAACAAACTCCATTTTATTTTCGCTTTTAGAAAAAAAATACCTATTTTGGTCGCCTAATAGGTATATAATGGGGTATGAATAATTTCATTCTCCCGTAAAATGTTAGCAAATTTATGAAAAAAAATTCTCTAGTAGTGTTGCTTTTATTGGCCTTAGGGTCTAGTGTGTATGGGCAACAGCAGAAGCTAATCACAAACTTCATGTACGATAAAATGAGTTTAAACCCTGGCGAAACAGGAATAGACGAAGGTATTTGTGGAGTAATGTTGTATAGAAACCAGTGGGATAAAGTAAATGGAGCTCCAAATTCTATGCTTTTGAATATTGAAGCAAACATGAATCGTTTTTTCCCTGGTGGTATCGGAGTTACTGTTTTTCATGATCAGATCGGTTTTAACAGGCAAAACAATGTCATGCTGAATTATTCGTATCCATTGCAAATTAATGGACTTGGAACTTTAGGAATTGGTGTTGGAGTTGGGTTAATGAACTTTTCTGTAAGTCCGGAATGGGTTCCTCCAACTACAATTAATGATAATACTTTACCAGCAGGTTACGTGGCGAATAATCTAGACCTTAATTTTGGCTTGTACTTAAAAGGAAACAACGATTATTATGTTGGTTTATCTTCTACTCAACTTACACAATCTTTATTTACAGGAGGAGTTGCTCCAATTGTGTCTACATATAACGCCAAACGGCATTATTATTTAATGGGTGGAAAAACATTCAAAGGAATAGGAAATGGAGATATAGAAACAAATTTGTTGGTAAGAACTGACCTTGTTAAAACGTCGTTTGATGTTAATGCAAGGTATTTATGGAATAATAAAGCGTATGGAGGTTTAACATATAGATTATCTGATGCAATTGCATTTATGGTAGGGTATATGCCTATTCAAAACTTGACGGTTGGCTATTCTTATGACATGTCAATCAATAGATTATCAAGTGTTTCTAGAGGGTCTCATGAGATTCTGGTTAAGTATTGTTACTACTTACCACCTGTGCCTATTCAAAAATCAAAACATCCAAGATGGTTGTAATTGTTAATTATTTTTTGAATATTTGTAACCTTTAGGGAAGAAGTTCCGTTATATCGAAGTAATTAGAACCTGTAAGTAAGTTAATTTAGATATCCGGAAGATTAAAAAAGAGGTAGAATGAAAAAACTGTTGTTATTAGCTATTATTGGCGTTATGCTCGCATCGTGTAGTACACGAACTGGTGAGTTAACTGGAGCGCTAGGTCGTCCTATTTATCATCCACAGATTCCGTTAGGAATGGTGTATATTCCTGCTGGTTCTTACCAAATGGGAGAAAACGATGGAGATATGCCGTTTTTACATCAAACGAGAGCTAAGACAGTATCTGTTAAGGCTTTCTATATGGATCAAACTGAAATTTCTAACAATGAGTATCGTCAATTCGTGGAATGGGTGCGTGATTCAATTGCAAGAGACAAAATCTATTATGGTTTGGAAGAAGATGATTACGCTAGTCGTTTCATCAACTACAATGATATGTATTTTGATGAAGGTGCTTTAGAATATGTTGAATATGACGAGTCCGATCGAGAATTAAATAGAACTGTTTTCTCATTGAATTGGGACAGAGCTTTTTCTTATGATGATCCAGATATGGTTCCTATTCTTGCCGACATGTATTATCCAGAGCCTCAGCGTTATTATAAGCGTAGAGAGTTTGATGTACGTAAGTTAATGTTTAGATACTATTGGATTGATTTAGTGGAGGCTGCGAAAAGAGGGCGTATTAATTGGACCCCTAATGCTTATGATAATCAAGGGAATAAATTAGTAGAGGAACACAGAGAATTAGATTCTCCTCCGCACCCTTTTACAGAAGAGCCTCAGGGTCAAGATTTAGATTTAAGTAATGGCATTAATAAGAAAGGACAATCTAATGCGATTAGAGGTCATGAAAATCGTCAACGATTTATTATTGACGAAATCATTAATGTTTATCCAGATACTTTATGTTGGGTACGTGATTTTACTTATTCTTTTCACGATCCTATGACAAATATGTACTTCTGGCATCCAGCCTATGACAATTATCCTATTGTTGGGGTTACTTGGGTACAAGCAAAAGCTTTTTCAGTATGGAGAACGCAATTGATGAATGGGTGGTTGGTAGCTATGGGTGATTTATTTGTAAATGATTTTCGTTTGCCTACTGAGGCAGAATGGGAAAGAGCATCTAGAGGTGATTTACAATTGTCACAATATCCTTGGGGTGGACCTTACATCAGAAATGAGTCAGGTTGTTTCTTGGGTAACTTTAAACCAATGAGAGGTCGTTATTTCGAAGATGGTGGTTTCCATACGGTAAAAGTGTTTTCATACAATCCAAACGGTTGGGGATTATATTGTATGGCAGGTAACGTGTCAGAATGGTGCGAAACTGCTTACGATGAGTCAATGTATGAATTCTCTCATGATTTAAATACAGAATATAGATATGATGCAATGGATTGGGATCCGCCATCAATGAAACGTAAAGTAATACGTGGAGGTTCTTGGAAAGACATTGGGTATTATTTAAGAAATGGAACTCGTACTTTCGAGTATCAAGATACTGCCAAGTCGTACGTTGGTTATAGAAACGTAATGACACACCTTGGACGTGGAGGAAGAGATTTCACAAAAGAGGGTGGCGAAGAAATTCGAAGTGATATTCAATTAAGATAACTGAATCACGAGAATAACAACAAACAGTAGTAATTAAATTATTTATTAAACCAAAAAACTAGAAAAATTATGAAACCAGGAAGTAAAGGATGGAAAAAATTTATGGCAAAGTTGTACGGTATTGGTGCAGCAATAGTTATTGTAGGAGCATTATTTAAGATAATGCACTGGCCTTTTGCAGGGCCAATGCTTGTCGTTGGACTAGGAACAGAAGCTGTTATTTTCTTGTTCTCCGCATTTGAGCCTATTCACGAAGATCCTAATTGGGAATTAGTGTATCCAGAGTTGGCGTTAGGTCATTCAGATGATCTTGATAACGATGCGTTATCTACTGGAAAAGGTACAGGGATTACTGACCAATTAGATAAAATGCTTGAAGAAGCAAAAATTGATGGTGAGTTATTAACTCGCTTAGGTGATGGCATGAGAACGTTAGGTGACAATGCAGCACAATTGAAAGGAGTTACAACAGCAGCAGCAGCAACTGATTCTTATGTGGATAGTTTGCAAGCTGCATCTGATAAAGTATCTAAGTTATCTGAATCGTATGAGCAAGCATCTATTTCTATTTCAGGTATGACTTCATCACAAGAAGAAGGAGCATCTTTTGGAGAGCAAATGCAGAAAGTGTCTAAAAATTTATCTGCATTGAACAATGTATATGAATTACAATTGAAAGGCTCTTCGGCTCATTTAGAAGCAACTGAGAAATTCCAAGGACAAGTAACTGATATGATGAAAAATCTTTCTGATTCGGTTGAAGATACTCGTCTGTACAAAGAAAACATGTCTATGTTGTCTTCGAACTTAACTGACTTAAATGCAGTTTACGGGAATATGTTGAAAGCTATGACAATAACGAAGTAAGGATCAATCCCTACAAAATTATTGAAATTATTTATTAATAAACTAAATATTTAAAATCATGGCAGGAGGAAAAGAAACCCCAAGGCAGAAGATGATTGGTATGATGTACCTTGTACTTACCGCACTTTTAGCTTTGAACGTATCTAAATCTATTCTTGATGCATTTGTTGCAATTGAGGAGAATACGCAGAAAGCAAACATTGTCCAGTACGATAGAGGAACTGGATTTATGAAGGATGTAAGTGATGAAAAGGCTTCAACTAAAGATGATGCTGAGAATAAAGCAAAGCTGGAAAAATTGAATTACGTCCTAAATCAAATGGACCTTATTGACAAGGAAGCAGCTAAGATGATTCAAGAAATTGATAAATTAAAGATTAAAATTCTTGAAAAAAGTGGTGAAGGAATCGAGGTGAAAAATAAGGACGAAGAAGCTATTATTTGGTCTAAAGCAGATCCTAAGAATTCAGGAGCTCTTCCAGTTCGTATGAACTTAATGGCAGTTCAAGGGAAATCTGGGTATGATATACCGGTTGAAGTGATGATAGGTCCTGATATTAAGAGACCTGAGGGTGATGGAATTAAACTTTGGGAAAACTTTAACAAGTACAGAAATAGAATTGTTGAATTGACGGGTTCTTACGAATGGGGAGGTAAAACATTTACTGTTAAACCAAAAAATATTCCAACGTTTATTGACAATGCTGATTTAGCAAAACAAGTCGCTACAATGATTGACGAGTCTAAAGGTAACTTGAAGGAAGATCGTCAAGTACTCATTGATTTGTATATAGGAATGACGAAGAAGGAAAAAAGCGTTGATCGTGGGGTTCCTGATGTACATTGGATTGGTAAAACTTTTAATGGTTCTCCATTAGTTGCAGCAATTGCTTCTTTATCTTCTATGGAACAGGATGTTTTGTCTGCTAGAGCTTTGGCTTTAGCACACTGGAAGTCTAAAGTTTCAACGGGAGAATACAGCTTTAATAAGATTATGCCATTGGCGTATGGTCCTGTTGTTGCAAACGGTGGAGATTCTATCGAACTTCAAGTGATGATGGCTGCGTTTGATTCTGATAATCAACCAACAGTTACTATTAAAGAATTCGAAGGTGCTGATATCGTTTATCCTGGTAACGGTCAAGGTGTCGTTAGATTAAAAGCGGGAGGTTCAGCAATGTCTTTAAAAGGAACAGTTTCTATTAAAAACAAGTCTGGTGTTCCTAAAACGGAAGATTGGGCACATGATATTATTATCATGAAACCACAAGGTGCTATTGAACTTCCAGAGATGAACATGTTGTACAGAGGTTATGCTAATAAAGTAGAAGCAACAGCTTCTGGTTATGACCAAACGCGATTGAGTGCTTCTGGTGCTAGTTTATCTAAATCTGGTACAGGTTGGATTGCAAAACCTACAGGTCGTTCAAGAGAGGCATATTTAACGGTTTCTGGAGTTAACACAGCAACTGGAAAATCTGTGTCTTTGAAAAAAGTAAAATACAGAGTTTCTAACTTACCAGATCCTGAATTATATTGGGGAGGTGCTAAGTCTGGAACAAAAGCGAATAAGAGAAGTACTAAGCTATTTGCTAAGTACCCACCGGAAATTCCATTAAATGCAACATTTAAGGTTGTAGGATGGGAATGTACAATCCCTGGAGCTCCTGGTAGACCACCATCAGGATCAGGTAGTAACATTTCTGGTGCTTCTTCGTTAATATTACAGGCACGACCTGGAATGACAGTAAGTTTTATTGCTACGGTAATTGGTCCCGACGGTATTCGTAGAAAGAAAGCAGGTGCTTTCAAAATTTAAAATTTAAGGATTATGAGAAGTTTAATTTATTCAATAGTTACAGTTGCATTTTTCGGAATGTCAACAGTAGTTGCTCAACCAGAAGGAATTAATGGTGGGCCCGTTAATGTTCCTACAGAAGGAATTATTGATGGGGTGTTCATTCAAGAACATATCCCAACCAAAAGAATGATACCTTATGAGTACGTGAGAGAGGCAGATGCGATCTGGAGTAGAAGAGTATTTGAATACATTGACTTACGTGAAAAAATCAACCATACACTGTACTATCCGTTAGATGAAATTACTACAGCTGGTACGTGGGTGAAAAATGCAACAAGATGGAGCCTTTGGACCGTTATCAGACAGCATATTATGAATGGTGATTTACGTGTGTTTCGTCCTTATAATCCTTTAAATCAATTTGGTGAATGGGATGGTTATCAATTAAAGTATCCTGTTGATCCTGAGCCAGGGTTGAGTTATTTTACTGATTCTAATTACCGTGAGGAGATGGTCTATTTATTAGGATATTTAGGTCCTCAGAGTGACATAGCAGAGGTAGATGATGATGGTTATGAAATTATTATCACTTTACCAGATGGCTCTACTACTTTTAAATATCCTGCTCCAGATACTGTTTGGTACACATCTAAAGACATTATTCAATACAGAATCAAAGAAGATTGGTTTTTCGACAAGGAAAGATCAGTACTTGATGTGAGAATATTGGCATTAGCCCCTGTAGTTTACATGTATGAAGAAGATGCGCAAGGCAATAAAAGTATCACGGGAATGAAGGAAACGTTTTGGTTGTACTTCCCACATTGTCGTTTTGTATTCAATAACTATTTTGTTTACAATCCCTCAAACGATGCACAATGGATGAGTTTTGATGATTTATTTTGGAAACGTAGGTTTAGCTCTGTTATTTACAAAGAGAGTAACGTTTATGATAGAAAAATTGAATCCTATCAAGCTGGTGCTGACGCTTTGTTTGAATCGCAAGAAATTAGAAACGAAATTAGAAATATTGAACACGATGTTTGGTCATTCTAATTGAACGATAATTTTAAATAAAAGCTCTTCGCAGAAATGCGAGGAGCTTTTTTTTTACTCATTACACTAACAGACATCTACTTCTCTTACTATTTAGTTACTTCTTCATCATCTTGCATTCTCTTTCTATAAACCAATTAAAACTTGAATTATGGCAGGAGGAAAAGAAACACCAAGACAAAAAATGATAGGTATGATGTACCTAGTTTTAACAGCATTACTTGCATTAAACGTATCAAAGTCCATTTTGGATGCATTTGTATCTATAGAAGAGAACATGCAAACATCGAATTTGGCGCAACTCTATCGTGGAGACGAAAAGAAGGGAGAATTGTCCGAAGTTGCGACTGATAATTCCAATAAACAAAGAGCTGAAAAGGCAAAACTATTAGTTCTGGCTGTAAAGGACATTGATAAAATGACTTCGGACCGAATTAAAATGATTGATGATTTAAAACTTCTTATACTAAAGAATATAGGCGAAGATATTCAGAGTGTGGGTAAAGAAACTTCTGTAATTATGGATTTAGCAAAAGAGAATGGAATCAAACCTATACGCATGAACTTGATGCAAGTCAATAGCAAAGATAAGTTTGATGATCCCATGAGAATAATGTTGGGAGATAACACAGACATTAAAAATCCCCTCGGTAAAGGATTAGAATTGTGGAAATCAATTAATAATTATCGTCTTGAATTGACGCAAAAAATAGCTTCCACACAAGTTGTATATGGAAAAAATGATGTAGCTAAATACGACAAGAGATTTGATTTTATCACTAAAAACTTTAATCAATTTAAGAATCAAGACGAGCTCAATACCTTTTTAAGGGGAGAAATAGAAAGTAACACTGTTCATCCAGACGACGTCGAGGATATCATTGAGGTGTACAGTATCTTAACCAAAAATGAGTTTTCAAATGTGAATGGAACAGACAATGTTCATTGGTTAGGCAAAACATTTGACCACTCTCCGGCGGTAGCAGCAATTGCTTCACTTACTGCGCTACAAAATGATATATTGGCTGCTCGTTCACAGGCGGTCACTTTAATTAGAAACCGTGTAACTGGAGGGGAATATTCTTTCAATAAAGTAATTCCTTTGGCTTATGGACCTGTAGTAGCAAATGTTGGTGATGATGTGACTTTAAAAGTGATGATGGCCGCTTATGATAGCGATAAGCAACCTCGAGTTACTGTTAATAGAGAGGATGCAGATATTAAAATTTCAGAGGGACAAGGCGTTATCAAACTTAAAGCTGGAGGAAATTCAATATCTCTTTCAGGTACAATAGCCGTGCAAAAAAAATCTGGGCAATGGAAAGAAGAAAAATGGGCGCATGAAATTGTCATTATGAAACCTTCTGGTTCTATTGAGCTACCGGATATGAATACCTTGTACAGAGGGCTGGATAATAAAGTTCAAGCTACAGCGTCCGGCTATGACAAAACGGAGTTACAAGGGAGCGGTATCACAAAAACAAAAACGACAGAGGGCTGGAATGTAACTCCGCAAGGTCGTTCAAATTCTGCTTCGTTGCAAGTAGTCGGTATTAATTCTGCCACTGGAGAAAGAAAAGTGTTGAAAATGATTACTTATAAAGTTAGAAATTTGCCAAAGCCATCCATTTTTTGGGGAGGTGCAGATGAAAATTCTCGGGTAAATCCAAGAGCTCCACGTTTATTCGTGAAATATCCACCAGAAATACCGCTGAATGCAGACTTTTCAATTATTTCTTGGGAATGTGATATTTCTGGAGCACCAGGAAGAAAGCCTAGCGGAACTGGAAACAATATATCCTCTGCTTTGCCACTTATACAAACGGCAACAAGAGGCACAACTGTTACTTTTAGATGTGTTGTTAAATATCCGGGAAATAGAACGGGAAGAGTAAATGCTTCATTCAAACTCTAAATGGCGATTATTGTAATTACAAATTGTTAATTTCATATAGATAATTGATAATTGCCTATCTTTGCGGAATGATTAATTTAGAACAACTCGGTGTACACCTCCCTCAAGGCTATCTTTTTAAGGATATTAGCCTTCAGATTAACAAAGGAGATAAGATTGGATTAGTGGGGAAGAATGGAGCTGGTAAATCGACATTGTTAAAGTTGATTGCTCGAGTTGATGCTCCATCTGAAGGGAAAATTCACCAACCTTCTAACACAACAATCGGCTATCTTTCTCAAGATATTAAGATTGATACAACTCAGTCTGTTTTTGATTTTCTGAATACATCAAATAAACTGCTGACAAAAATCAATACTAGAATTGACGAGATTAATGTTGAGTTAGTTGAAAGAACGGATTATGAGTCAGACAGTTATTTGGCCATGCTGGATGAATTGGCAGAATTGAATCATGAATTCACCATTAATGAAGGTTTTCTTTGGGAAGAGAAAATAACAAATACATTGAAGGGGCTAGGATTCAACGATAAAGAGCTTTCGATGAGTTTACAAACATTTTCTGGTGGATGGAAAATGCGTGCAGAATTGGCTAGAATTCTTGTAAACAACCCGGATATTGTTCTTTTGGATGAACCTACGAATCACCTAGATATCATTTCTATCAGTTGGCTAGAAAATTATCTTAAAACCTTTGAAGGAGCAGTGATTGTTATTTCTCACGATCGTTTATTCTTAGATAATGTAACAAAAAGAACGCTTGAAATTTCTCAGAAAAAGGTGTTAGATTTTGCTTATTCGTATTCTAAATACAAAGAAGTTCGAGCAGAAGAATTGGAAAGATTGTCTGGAGCAGCAAAACAACAGGTCAAGGATATTAAGCATACAGAAGAATTAATCAATAAGTTTAGAGCAAAAAAGAACAAGGCTGCTTTTGCCCAGTCATTGATTAAGAAATTGGAAAAGACAGAACGAATAGAAGTTGACAATGATTCTGTTGTTGGAATGAAAATCAATTTTCCATTAAGCGTTCACCCTGGGAAATGGGTATTGGACATGAAAAACATGGGCAAGACCTATGGAGATAAAATGCTTTATACAGGGGTCAATTTAACCGTTGGTCGAGGAGAGAAAATTGCCCTGCTAGGTGCTAATGGAACAGGTAAATCAACACTTTTGAAACAAGTGATGGGGGAAATAGAAGGCGAAGGAACTGTCAAATATGGACACAACGTTAACGTTGCCTATTTTGCTCAAGATCAGGCTGAATCATTAGATATTAATAAAACCGTTTACGATACGGTTGATGTTATTGCAAAAGGTGATATTCGAAAGGATTTAAGAAAAGTTTTGGGCGCATTTTTATTTAGAGGAGAGGATGTAGATAAAAAAGTAGCTGTTTTGTCCGGTGGAGAAAGAACACGTTTGGCCTTATGTCAATTGCTATTGAGTCCTTCTAATTTTCTAATTTTAGATGAGCCAACTAATCATTTGGACATTCAGAGTAAGGAAGTGTTGAAAAGTGCTTTGAAAAATTACGAAGGAACATTCGTTGTCGTTTCTCACGATAGAGAATTTTTAGAAGGATTAACCAACAGAATCTGGGATATTGAGAACCAATCGTTAAAAATTCATCATTTTGGCGTTCAAGATTTCTTAAAAAGAAAAATGGAGCTTCTTCAACCCATTTCTTCAAAGAAAAAAGAGAAGAAATCAATGAAAATCGAAAAACCTCAAAAAGAATCGCTAGAGAATCAACTTTCATACAACGATAAAAAAGAATTGAAACGTCAAAAAAATAAGTGGCGCAACCAGGTCAATTCATCAGAGAAAAAAATTGAAGAATTAGAATTGAAAATCAAAGAAATGGACTCAGTAATGGCAACCTTGGATTATTCTAATGAAGCCAAAGCGTCTCGCTCGCTCAAAGAGTACGAAGAATTAAAAAACAACTTAGACGAACAAATGAAACTTTGGGAAGAAGCAACGGAAGAATTGGATAAGGTTTAGATTCGCTCATGAAGATTCGCTGCGCTCTTAGACTTAGTCTTGGCTTATTAAATAGTTGTGCTCTTCTTCATTAAGATCCTTTGTACTAAGAAAATAAAAGAAAAACTTCAGTCCAAAATTAAACTAAGTCTAAGAGCATAGCGTTCTAAATCCCGAAGGGCGTATCTAACAGTTCACGCAGTGAACGAATCTAACAGAGCGAAGCGAGTCTAAATTAAATCACTTCCTCTTATGTCTTGCAATTCTTTTGTTTCGTTTCGTATTTTTTTTAATCGATTTGTGCGTTTCTTTTGATTGCGCTTTCCAATAGACTTTATAGGCTTTTTTCTTCGCTTTTCGTGCTTCTCTATTAGACTTTTTTGCTTTTTTCGCCATTAATTTCTCTGCTTCTTCAACTGATTCGGGGTTTTTATCTGGGCGAGTACTGCCACAGCTTGAAATATTCAGTGCAGACAACAATAAAAAGATGTGAAAAATCGTTTTAATCTTCATAACTTTGCTTATCTTATAAACGCAATGAAAGTACAATTTATTTTTCTTCTAATTATCGGTTTGCTTTTTTCTTCGTGTAATAAGAATAAGAAACATCCTGTTCCAAGTTATCCCCTTGATTTAACGATTAATATCACGTTGCCTAGTTATTCTAATTTATTAGGTGTTAGTGGTTGGGCTTATGTCAACGGAGGCTCCAAAGGGATTATTGTTTATCGCAGGGGTTTAGACGAATTTATCGCTTTTGATAGACATTCTCCGGCTGACGCGAATGGTGATTGCGCTACAGCTCTTTATCCTGATACAAATAATTATCTACAGCTCAACGATGATTGCAATTCCGCTACATTCTCATTATACGACGGTTCACCGTTATCTGGCTCTGATTTTGGACTTCGCCAATATCAAACACAATGGAGTGGGAACGAATCACTTCGTATTTTTAATTGAATACCTATCTTTGTACTAATTATTAGAAAATGCAAGACGTTAAGGTTACTATAATCGACAGAAAGGGAAAGTCACATAACTTGAAAGCCCCTACAGATATGAACATGAATGTGATGGAGCTTTGCAAGGCTTATGAACTTCCCGTGATTGGGGAATGTGGTGGAATGGCCATGTGCGCTACTTGTCAATGTTATTTAGAGTCTGAAACAAATCTTCCAGCACAAAGTGATGATGAGTTGGACATGCTAGATCAAGCTTTTCATGTTGAAGATAACAGTCGTCTGGGCTGTCAAATTCAAATTACAGATGAGATTGATGAAATTGTATTGAGATTGGCTCCGGAGTAGAGAGTTTTAATTCATCAAACCACTAATAGAACTCCTCTGGAATTTCACAAACCGGTATAGCAATCATTTTGTGCTTATTTGCTTGATTGAGTGTTCTATAAATTGATAAAACCTCCTTCTGACGTTCTGACAGATTGTTTTCTTGCCCATTAAAATCCATTGCCCATTCTAGCTCAGGATAACTCGCTCCAATTTGATCTTCATCACTCCGCTCATCTTCCCATAATCCATCTGTAGGCTTTGCTACAACAATTTCATCGATGACTCCAACTTCTCTTGCTAAATGCCATACTTGCGTTTTGGTTAAATCAGCAATCGGACTTAAATCAACACCGCCATCTCCATATTTAGTATAGAAACCAATTCCAAAATCTTCTACTTTATTTCCTGTACCTGCAACTAGACAAGAGTTCGCTTGACCGATAGCATAAAGAGTAGTCATTCTTAACCGTGATCGAGAATTTGCCATCGCCAAATGCTGTTCTTTTAAGTCAAAAGGCATATTCTTTTCAAAAGAAGTGAACGTATCTGTTAGGTTGATATCGTATGAACTAACATTGCTAAATCTTGTTTCAAGGTCATTAATATGATTGTTAGCACGAGAATATTCTGCCTGAGTTTGACGAATAGGCATGCTTAAAAGAATAACTTTTCTCCCTGTCATGGCACACAAAATGGAGGTTAATGCAGAATCAACACCTCCGGAAATACCAATAATGAAACCAGCAGTTCCAACCTTAGAACAATAATCATCAAGCCATGAAACGACATGCCGTGCTACATTTTTTGCTTGCACAATGCTTAAAATAAAATAGACAATTTAAACTGAATTTGACTTTGATTAACAGAGTTGTTAAAGAAAGTAGGAGTTAAACCTACATCGTCTGTGGTAAATAAAGAACGATTATCTTCATTTCTGTCCCAGTAGATATCAAGAAAACCATAATAGTATCCTATTTCTGCCACAAGAGACGTGGAACCAGTAAAATTCCATTCTGCACCACCCGCTAAACCAACTGATGATTTAAAAAAGTCCATATCCGATTTACTATATTGCATATTATCATTAGCTCCAGTAGTTGTAGGTTCAAGAACTGGGTTTATATCCAAAGGATAATTGGCACCTTGATCGAAGGTTTTGTTAGACAGCAAAAAGCTATTTCTTAATCCAAATTTCCCAAAATATCGGAAATACCCAATGAATTTTGTTCTAAATAAGGCCATAACAGGAATGGTTAAATAAATTGGCTTTTGCTTTCTAGCAGTTAATTGATACAATTCAGCATTAGGATCACTCACCGTCTCTGTTTTTGAAAGTATCGTATTGTCATTATAATAATAGTAAACTGGGCTCTCTCCCTGTTTGTATTTAAGTGTTTCAAAATCAAATTCAACTCCGAAGGTAAGTCCAACAGTTTCGTTAAAGGTAAAATTCATGTTAGCACCTATCGTCATTAAAGAACCAATACCATCAGCCGCTAATTTCTTAGTGCCCATTTTTTGGACGTTCATTCCTGCTCCGAAAACCAAACCTGCTTGGACTTTTTTGTCAGCTGCTTCTTGCGCAAATAATGTTCCGAATAATCCTATAAATGTTAACCCTAGTAATGCTTTCTTCATTTTTTCTATTTATTGATGATTTCTACTACTCAAATTGTATGTTTTGAGTACATTTGAATACGAAATTAAAGAAATTTAATGACTATAAAAAATACATTTTCATTTGTTATGTTATTTGCGCTGATTACTGCTTGTACAAATAACCCGCTAATTATTGACACGAGCAATTCTCAAGTTAAATTGTCCTTCGAAAACGTCGATGAAACACTCTATTACACGGATTCTTTGGAATTGATGAAAAAACATCATTACTACAAAAATGAGTTAAAAAATATCTATGATTATGAGATTGGGCATGTTCTCCGAATCGGACAAGTAGAAGATTCTGCCTTTTATAATAGTATTATTTTGTTTCGAGAAGATACTTCCATTCAGACGTTAGAAAGGAGAATTAAAACAATTTTCCCATTGTTAAAAGAGAAGGAAGACGTTATTAATGAGGGTTTTTCTCACCTAAAATTCTATTTTAATAATGGCAAACAGCCTAACAAAATCGCTTATTTGAATGCATTATTTACATCAGCTATTTTCTGTACAGAAGATGAAATTGGGATAGGAATGGAGTGGTACTTAGGTGATACAACGGATGTTGTCCAACAATTAAACCCACAATATTATTATGATTGGATGAAAGAGGCAATGAATATTCGATTTTACGAAAGGGATGTTCTTACTGGATGGATAGAAACGCATTACGTTGACCCTGTCAAAGGAAATTTAGCTGAAAACATGGTTCGATGGGGGAAGGTTTTGTATCTAGTTGAAGCAGCATTTCCTGAAATAGATCCTTCCATTATTCTGCGCTATTCAAAAGAGGACTACAACTGGGCATTAAACAATGAGGAGTCTTTTTGGAAATATTTAGTTGATGAAAAATTGTTGTTCAAGATTGATGAAAGAACAACACGAAATATGATTAGTGAAGGACCCTTTACTCCAGGGTTACCTAACCAGGAAGCACCTGATAGATTTGGTCAATTTCTGGGGTGGAGAATGATTCATCAATATATGAAAAAGAATGATGTGTCCGTTGCTGAAATAGTAGTGGCTGATTACAGTGAAATCATACAAGATTATGAAGTGGAGTAGTTGGAAGCCCAATGAGAGAATATTTTAATGTATGCTTATAGTAGGTTAACTTTGTTAGCAAACAGTCTTTTCAATTAAAACATTGGCTTTCTAGCACCAATCAGCGTCATAAAAGCTTTTAAAGCTTCAGTGGTTGTAATGTATCAACTTGTAAAGTCCGCTACTTCTAAAGAAGCAAATAATAGATTTGTTTGTACAGCAAGCCCCAAATACGATTTTTTTTAGTAAAATGTATCGTTGTGACAGAAGCGGATGAATCTCTATATCGGTTAGAAGTAATATCAGATGCAAAACTTTCTAATAACACAGATGAATTAAATAGATTAACAAAAGAAGTCGTGGAAATAACTAAAATAATATCAAAAGCAAAGAATGTTGTTTCAAAGAATAGATAAATGATATAAACCCTTATTTTTACAGCAACTAGATGATACAATAATCTACTTAAAAATAGTAAAACAACAGTACATCAGAACATTATAAAATGGAAGATAAAATAACAAAAACTTCGAAAATTGAAATCAACGTTGGCTTGAACGATAACAACCTACCCATTGCGATGAAGTGGAGTGCAGATGATGGAGGAGTTGAAAATGCCGCCACAAAAGCAATGCTTCTTTCTTTGTGGGACTCTTCAGCTAATAACACAATGAAAATTGATCTTTGGACAAAAGATATGTCCGTTGAAGAAATGAAACAGTTTTTTCATCAAACATTACTAACGCTGTCTGATTCCTTCGAGAAAGCAACAGGTGAGAGAAATATTTGCGAAGATTTAAGGGATTATTGCCATCATTTTGCAGATAAGATGAATATTTTACCTGAGGAATAAGTATGATTGCAGGAAACATTCGTAAAATGACAGTGCAATTGGAAGATGAAGTGAAATATACGCTCAATCTTTCTGAAGAAATTTGCATGAACGAATACATGGGGAAGGAAATTCGGCTTGAATGGAACGGTATTATTAATTGTTCCGCTTGTAAAAAAGTAACCAAAAAATCGTTTGGTCAAGGGTTCTGCTATTCTTGTTTTATGAATGCTCCTCAGTCAGCTGAATGCATTCTTCGACCTGAATTATGTCGTGCGCACCTGGGCGAAGGTCGTGACCCTGAATGGGAGGAAAAGCATCACAATAAACCTCACATCGTGTACTTGGCAAAATCGAGTACTGTTAAAGTTGGAATAACGCGAGGAGACCAAATTCCTACACGTTGGATAGATCAAGGTGCAAGTTCGGCTATTCGGTTAGCCGAGACTCCAAATAGATATGAGGCTGGAAGAGTAGAGGTAGCTCTTAAAGAATTCTTTACCGATAAAACGAATTGGCGGAAAATGTTGCAAAATGACATTGATGAAACCATCGATTTGGAAGATGAAAAATGGGCGCTGGAAGAACATTTACCAGCGGATATTATGGATTTATTCTCCGAGAATGATGAGATTATTGATATTAATTATCCAGTTTTAGAATTTCCCGAGAAAGTGACGAGTCTGTCCTTTGATAAGACTCCAATTGTTGAAGGAAAATTAATGGGGATCAAAGGTCAGTATCTTCTTTTTGAAAATGGAGAAGTGTTCAATATTAGAAAACATACAAGTTATTTCTTGTCTTTTCATCAAAAATAATTGATAAGATGGTGAAGAAAAAACAGAATAGATATAAGACTTTTATTATTTAATCGTTCGTAATTTCGCCGGTAAATGTTGATAGTTTTAAATAAGTAGAAATGGGAAAAGATAAGTTAAGAAGATTTGCTGCCGTTAAGGAGTTCGATAACTTTTATGAACCAATAATCAAGGAACCATTCCCAATGAAAGGGAAGTGGAGAGAAGAACACTTTAAGAATGACAATCCTATTGTTTTAGAGTTGGGGTGCGGCAAGGGAGAATATTCTGTCGGTTTAGCTAAGCATTTCCCAAATAAGAATTTTGTTGGGGTTGATATCAAAGGAGCGAGAATGTTTATAGGTGCAGAACAAGCATTGAATGACCATCTTAATAATGTGGCATTCTTAAGAATGAAGATTGATTTCATTGATGATTATTTCTCCAAAAACGAAGTGGACGAAATTTGGTTGACCTTCTCTGATCCACAACCCAAAAAAGTGAACAAACGCTTGTCTTCTCCACCTTTTATTAAACGCTATCGAAATATTTTAAAGCCTGGAGGAATTATTCACATGAAAACAGACAGTGATTTGTTGTTCGAATACACAGAAGAACAAATTAAAGAACACAACTACGAATTACTCGAATTGACATGGGATTTATACGGAGAATTGCCCGAAAAAATTGACCCTATCACAAGAGACATATTTCACATCAAAACGCATTACGAGAGGTTGTTTACTTCAAAAGGAAGCGTAATTAAGTATTGTAAGTTTAGGGTTAATTAATCGAGTAACTAGAGTCTAAGAGCAGACTTTATCTACTTTCAATCCGACGCTTTAATTACTTCAAGTAATGAACGTATGACATCCAATTTGGCAAAGTTTTATAAAAAAAAATCTGAACCTTCTTAAACTTCCAAATGTTTTATCGATTATAAATGGTATTGGCGATACTTTTTGTTTTTATCACATACATCCCTTTTGGCAAGTTATCTCAAGGTTGATATTTTTGTTTTCACTGGAGACCGCCATTACCAGCGTCTCGGAGGTAACATCCTGAACCATTACATTGTAGATTGTTAGTTCAGATAATTCTTCTTCATTGCCCCGAATAGTGAAAATTCTATTGCTTGAATTTTCATAAATAAACACGGAAGTCATATCATCGCTCAACTGCACTGCTTCAATATTAGAATAGGAATATTGTCCATCAAAATCCACTTGCTTTAGTCGGTAATAAGAGGTATTGAAATAGGGATTATAATCTATGATGTTATAATTGATGATTTGGGTTGAATTACCTGCTCCGTTCACCAACATTAATTCCTCCCAATTATGCATGTTCTTTGATCGTTCAATCATAAAATAATGATATAATCGTTTTTCCGGGCTCTGATTTAGAACCGAACTTAACCATTATGTCTGTTCAGGTTTGGGATCTATGGGGAAAAACAATTTCTTCGGAGCCGATTACAGTTTACAACAGATGTCCACTCGGACCGCCTAATGTAATTACAGCAAATGGAGACGTAGTTAATGACTTATTCATCATTAAAATGTCGAAGACTATGATAGAGTGAATCTTTTAATTTTTAACCGTTGGGGTATCTTAATTTACGAAATGAAGATTATGAAAACGATTGGAATGGAACGGACATGTCAGGAAACGAATTGGCAGATAGTGTTTACACTTATATGGTGACACCTGAGAGCATTAAATACATCTATGATGATGCAGATCGTTCCAAATATATCGCACACGGCTTTGTGCATATTATTCGAAATAAATAGTGAGCGGAAGCTTTTGGCTTGATTGTCTTCTCAATGAGCAGTTAATACTTATTTACTGCTCAGAAAAACTCTACAACGAGACAAGGTGAATAGCTCCTTCTAAGAACATAAAAGTTCCTCTAATGTAGCCTTCAGATTTATTCAAAGTCTTTAATTTTTCTTCAAGTTCACGGGGATAATTAAAAGTCATTTCACTAAGATAAGTACATGTCCCATCATTGTTAAAGATGAATGCACCGTTGTCATCTTTGATGTTTGGTGCAAGCTGAACCCATCCAGTTAAATGAACTTTAAAGATTGTTGAGTCAGGGGTAGCTTTTTTTGAGATTACTTTTATCAATTGATAATCAGTATCTCCTGCATCTTCCATTGGTTGAGCAAGCCTTGTTCGTTTTACTTTTAACTCATAGCTAAAGCCCCATTCAAAATCAAATTCATCGATAAATTCCACGCCTCGGTCAGAACAAGTTAAAGCTAAAAAAGTATGAAAAGCACCATTTGTTGTATGCTTATAAGGTTTAATCGTAATTGTAATTTGATCCACTTTGTCTTTTTCTTGAGTAAATGAAGTGGTGAAAAAACCTACAAATAAAAGTAATAAGATTGTTCTCATGTTGCGTTGTTTTTAATTTCATTTTGCCTAAAACTTAAACAATTACTATACCAAGTTTGGAGCATTCGATTGCTAATAATAACTGTTTAAACACTGCTATTTACGGAAGATCGTAGTTTAATAAAGAATTGGTTTGCTGTTATATCACCTATGCCACCCTCAACTTAGCCATCTTGCTTTTAGAAAATTTCGTTTTAGCATAAGTCAAAGTTACTCTAAACTCTTTCTCGTCAGATGATGGAATTTCAAACATGGCATCATTCAAGATGGCTTCGCAAATAGAACGCAAACCTCGTGCTCCTAGTTTGAATTCAACTGCTTTCTCTACAATAAAATCAAGCACTTTGCCATCAAATTTCAAGGAAACATTATCTAATTCAAATAAACGGACGTATTGTTTAATCAATGCATTTTTAGGTTCTGTTAAAATTCTGCGCAATGCTTCATCACTAAGAGGTTCCAAATACGTCAAAACAGGAAAACGACCTATTAATTCTGGAATCAATCCGAATGTTTTGATATCAGTAGGGTTGATGTATTTTAACAAGGTTTCTTTATCGATAGCAACTTCTTCATTGCTTGAAAATCCAATTGTCTGACGACTAACACGGTTTGCAATGATTCTCTCAACGCCGTCAAAAGCACCTCCACAAATAAAGAGAATATTTTTCGTATCAATCTGAATCATTTTTTGCTCAGGATGCTTACGTCCACCTTGTGGCGGAACAGAAACAACGGCACCTTCTAGTAATTTTAGCAAGGCTTGTTGTACGCCTTCTCCAGAAACATCTCTGGTTATGGATGGATTGTCACTTTTTCTGGCAATTTTATCAATTTCATCTACAAAAACGATTCCTCGTTGTGCAGAATTTGCATTAAAATCAGCCGCTTGTAGCAAACGAGATAAAATACTTTCAACATCTTCACCAACGTACCCAGCCTCTGTTAAAACAGTCGCATCAGCAATACAGAAAGGAACATTGAGCATTCTAGCAATAGTCTTCGCCAATAACGTTTTACCCGTACCTGTCCGTCCAACCATAATGACATTTGATTTTTCAATTTCAACTTCGTCTTTTTGAACCTTATGATTTAAACGTTTGTAATGATTATAAACAGCTACCGAAAGAACTTTTTTTGCATCTTCTTGACCGATAACATATTCATCCAGCTGACTTTTAATTTCGGCAGGTTTAAGAATGTTCAGTTTTTCTTCCTGCTTATCTTGTTGCACTTCTTCTTCAGCGACAATTGTGTGCGCTTGAGTTACGCAACTTTCACAGATGTGTCCAGATACACCTGCAATCAACATTCCTACTTCCTCTCTTGGTCTTCCACAAAAGGAACAACCTGCTTCTTCTTTTTTTGCCATAACTATTTGTTAAAAAAGCCCTTACCCGAATGACTTCAGATAAAGGGTTAAATTTCTATTTACAAAGGAGATTTACTTTTTGTTACGAATCAATACTTCGTCAACCATCCCATAATCCTTTGCTTCTCCAGAGGTCATCCAATAATCTCTATCAGAATCAGCCCAAACTTTATCATAATCTTGTTTAGAATGAGTGGCAATAATATCATACAACTCTTTCTTTAATTTTTGTATTTCTCTTGCCGTAATTTCAATATCAGATGCTTGACCTTGCGCTCCACCCATTGGTTGGTGAATCATTACTCTCGCATGTTTCAATGCAGATCTTTTTCCTTCTGCTCCAGCACACAACAATACGGCTCCCATAGAAGCTGCCATTCCTGTGCAAATTGTCGCTACGTCAGGAGCGATATATTGCATCGTATCATAAATCCCCAATCCTGCATAAACAGAACCTCCAGGTGAATTCAGATAAATTTGTATATCTTTTTTTGAATCGACAGATTCTAAAAACAGCAGTTGTGCATTAATCACATTTGCCATTTGGTCATTGACTCCGGTTCCTAGAAAGATAATTCGATCCATCATTAGTCGTGAGAAAACATCCATTTGAGTCATATTCATCTGACGTTCTTCAATAATATATGGAGTCAATGAAGATTCAATATAGTTCTCCATGTGCATACTACTTAACCCTAAATGTTTCGTAGCGTATTTCTTAAATTCGTTGTTGTCAAACATAAATTTCTGTATTCGTTCTTATATAACGTTAAAGATAGAAGCAAAGTTGGGATTGACAATCATTTTTTTTTAATAATCTACTTTTTTGAGACCCTTTTGTCCAGTGGAAGGAGCTTTTTTATAATTTTTGATTTTGATTTCCCATTTTTTCACTGTCCATTACTATATTTACATCAATGCAACCCAAGAATGTATCCAATAAGCGAATTCTTATCTCAGTTCTCAATTGGGGTATGGGTCACGTTTCTAGGAGTATTGGGCTAATCAATCAGTTAATATCACAAGAAAACGATATTTTTATCGCGTGCGATGAGAATCAAAAGAATATTTTTAAAGAATATTTCCCAACTGAAAACTACATTTCTCATGATGGATACCCTTTTCACTTCAGTGGGAAGGGGAATTTTGCACTTGATTTATTAAAATCTTCTAAAGGTCTTTCTTCCAGAATGAAAATGGAGTATTCTCAAGTAGCAAAATATATTGAAGAACATCAAATTAATCTTGTTTTATCAGATCACCGTTATGGATTTCGAAGTGATAAGGTTCCATCTATTTTTATCACTCATCAATTAAATTTACCAGTGAAATGGTATCAATCAATGATTCAAAAGCGACATGTGAAGTTGATGAAACGATTTTCTGAAGTTTGGATACTAGACTATAGTGATAATCGCTTAGCGGGTAAATTATCAAAGAAAATCGAAGGAGTTAACGCAAGTTATGTTGGACCTTACTCTCGATTTATGCTCTATGATTTAAAGGAAAAAGACACTGACTCAATTTTAATTACATCCGGTCCTCTTGTTTATGCTCAGCAGTTCCTAAACGAGCAGTTAAAAAATGAGCTTAAGAAGAAATTTAAAGTAATTGCCCCTCCGGAAACAACTATTGCAGAAGAAATTCAACGACTTTCAAACAATTGGAAAACGCAGGATAAAGAATTGTTGACTTGTAAAAAAATCATTTCTCGTTCAGGATATTCTAGCGTTATGGATGTTCATTTTCTTCAATGTGAGTTCCAATTCTATCCCACTAAAGGTCAGGCAGAGCAGGAATACCTCGATTATTTACATAAAAAAAAGACCCTGTTATAAAAAAAGATCTTTTTCTGTAGTGTAGATTATTTAATGCCTAGTATTTATAATATTTTTTACTAGAACCATCTTCAAATACATGTATTTGTATTCCTGGTGTGTCTGCATTAATTTCTTGGCCTAGAACATTCACAATTTTCACTAGGTTAGCGGTGCTAAATCTTGAGTTGTCTATATAAATATATTTATTGTAAAGCGTATTACTACCATTCAAATCAAACTGATTTAATCGATAGTAGTTAATAACTCTACCATACGTTTTATCTACAAATGAATAATCTGTTCTGTTTGTGCTATTGCCGACAGAATTTTCATAGTGGATATTTTCCCAATTTTTTCCATTGGTACTTCTTTCAACAATGAAGTGAGAAGCATCTCTTTCTGAGTCAGTAGTCCATTTTATGAGATTTCCTGTGCTAATGTTCTTGCCTGAAAAGGCAGAAAGTTCAACTGGCAGAACTGTTACTGGGCAATTCGAAGTAGTTGTGTCACGCATTGCTCTTAACCAAGCTAAGTTTGCAGCGTTATTAGGAAGTCCTGGAGTTTCATTTGCAGGAGCATTCCCGCTAGACCATTGAGCTATATCTCTAAAGTCTCCAGTATTGAACCAGCCAACTATTCCACTACCACTGCCAGTAAAAAGTTTAGTATTGTCTGGACCACCAGACATTTCAGCACCACCATAAGAAATCCCATGAAAGTAGTCACCGTTTGGAGAACGAACTTGAATTGCATCGCCAGAATTTCTAATTCCTAAAGGGCTCCATGCTCCACCACTTGCATAGGTACAAGGTATATAAACCGAGTCAGGACTGGTCGGTGTAGGAAAAGCAGTACAGGATTCAAAAAGTGTACTCGTGTGTGGTACAACGTATAATGAGTCAACCAAAATTAAGTCTGATGGGTCATCTGCAGGAAGAGCAGGGTTTCTATCTGCTGCATTATAGATAACAATTAGAGAACCGACTGGTATAGAAGCCCATTGAGCATCATTTGAAAATCTGAAATGCCCTTGAGCAATTCCAGAACCTGTTCCTGAATATGATGCGGGTGTTGTAAATGTTCCGTTATTATCATCCAGAATAAAACCTCTAATATCAACTAAAGCTCCGCATTGTCCTGCAACCACAAATTCATAATATTCTTCAGAACCAGAACCAGTTATTCCGTTAGAAAATTCATTGATAATTAAACCACTGGTAGAAGGTATCGTTGGCAAACATTGTGCCATTTGGGTTATTGTAAAAACAGCACTTGTAGAGCCAACCATAATAGGATTTGAAGAAACAACTCTCACTACATAGGCAGTTCCCGTAGAAGATGAAAATGGTATTGTGATTGGTATGCTTCCTGAATTTGCCGTAGAGTTGAGTGTTCCAATTGTCACGGGAGAGGTAAAGCTTCCTGTTGCATCCGATAGTTCTACCGTATATACGTTTCCTGCATTGAAGATTCCAGTAGAAGTAAATAATACCGTACCAGTTGCCGTTGTGCTAGTAGTGCAATTAACTAAGAAAGGGCTAGTTGCAACAGCACCAGTTGTAATTGAACATGGATTCGTCTGTGTTATAGTAAATGCAGTTGATGAAGAACCAATAGTAATTGGATCATCAGAAACAATTCTAATTAAATACCCAGTACTGGTTAAAGTTGTGGAAGGTATTGTGAATGGTATATTGCCTGCATTGGCAGTAGAAGGAAGATTTCCAATAACAGTAGGTGTTGCAAAACTACCTGTCGCGTCAGATAATTCAACAGTGTAAATATTAGGACCGTTAAAAGTGCCTGTCGATGTAAAATCGACAGAACCAACTGTCCCTGTTCCTGCACCACAATCTGCAGTGAATGGGGCTCCTGTAAGCGCTCCTGTTATGATTGAATTACCACCACAACTTGTTGAACCATTAACAATGATATCATTACCTGCGCCTTCAAAACCTCCCGAACCTGCATTTCCAGTAGCACCATACATGTATATCCTGTAAATAGTCGAGGCGGTAACAGCGGTCTGAGTAAATGTGAATGTACTTGTACTAGGTACAGCAGCTACCGCACCCAGGTTAGCAGTAAAACCATCTAATGAACTCCTAAGAGCCATGTTGGACGGACCCGTTCCTGAAGCTTGCACATTAACAGTGATTGAGGTTACTGAGAAATCACATCCTACATTTGGTGTAATTGTAAATTCCATATAATGATTGTTGGTTATAGCATTCGCTAGTGAAGGCGTCAACTCCCAATCATTACCATTAAATCTATTGGCATTGTTCGCCGGATTTACACCTGCGCCTCTAGAAATTACACCTGCGTTAATGTTTGGATCATTAAAATTTGATGTAGCGGTAACCTCATTTCCAGCAAGACCATTGAAATCAAATGTCATTATCTGTGAGTTTACAGAAGAACTCAATAATGCGGCAAGAACAATAAGTACTCCATTCGACTTAATGCGATTCAACATAATCGTAATAGTTTAGTTTTATTAATTTTATCCAAAAGGCTAGCTTCAATTTATTAAGCAACTCGTCTTTTAGTTATTAATTTTTACTAAAAATAAGTTTTTCTGTTGGGTTTGCCAAATAGAAGGGGCTGTGGTTATCCACAATTAGCAGCAGTTCAGTGTAATTTAGTTATTACTAAATCGTTTAGGTTTTTTACTAAATCGATTAAGGTTAGATAAAGGCATAGCAATGGTCATTTGTAAAATTGTTTATAAAAAAAAGCTCAACCATAAGGTCGAGCTTTTTTTAACTGTTTTTATTCTCGTATTACATCAACGCTGTAAACGAAGCGTTCTCCATGTATTTGATAAACTCTCTGTCTTTCTTCGCTTTTGCTTTGTAAGATCCATCTTTTGCAAAACAGCTTTTCAAGTTGCTTACAATTCCTTGTAAATCATCTTGGTTTGCAGCAGCAATAGCTTTTAAGTAATATCCTTGAGCTGTTTCAGCATCATCAGAACCATCAATAGTTCCTGCAACAGAACTAGCAGATCCATTTAATAATTCAGCTAATGCTTTGTTAAAAGAAGCATCTGAACCTAAGTTAGAAACAGCATCAGCATAATCACCGTCAAGGATATTTAAAATTCCTTTATTGTAATTAACCTCTGGTCCTTCTCCGTTTGCTTGGTCAAATAATCCCATTGCTTTTACTCTATCACCATCTAAACCTGCAATTGCTCCTAAGTTGTTTTTAGAAATTGGGTTATCTTGGATGCCGTTTGCTTTTTCAAATTTCGCTTTAGCTTCACTTGCTTTGTTTTGCATGTAAAGTACAGCTCCAACATTGTTAGCAGTTCTGTAATCATTTGGAAATTTCTCTTCAGCAATCATATAAACTCTTAATTGCTCATTCAAATCTGTAGAAAGTGCAGCAGTAAACAACAACTCTTCAACAGTTAATGTGTCAGGGTTTGATTTAGAAAGTGCAACTAACTCTTCATCAGAAAAACCAGTTTGATCATAAACAGTAATCATTTCAGCACGTCTTAATGCTGGGAAAATGTTTTTGTCTAAGTAGCTAAAAGTTTTACCCATATCTCTCATTGCTTTCTCACGCTCTTCAGAGTTAGTTATAGTTTCCAAAACTCTAAGAACCAAGTTTTTGTCATCTTCATTCATCTCTGTATCAGCAGACAATGCTACTTTAAAACCAGCATAATCTTCACCAGAACCAGTAGCCGTATAAATGTCTCCACCTGCCGCTTCGTTTTCTGCTTTCTTAGCAACTTTCACTGAAGCCTCTTTACTAGAGTTCGCTCTGTCAGTCGATAAAGTATTGTTTTTATCTTCTTCACCTTCTGGAGAAGCATAACCTGTAACGTTAATGGACTTGATTGCTACTTTAGCATCAGTTTGTGCATTAGCTAAAAATGCTTCGTATGCTTTAATGTCATCTTCCTTTAATTCAGAAGACTTAACATCAGATTTCCCTTTTGCGTAATTAATAGTAGCAGAAAAAGTTTCTTCTGTAACTCTTTGAAAAGCATCTTTTGCCAGAATTACTTTAAAATCGTTATTAACTAACAAAGGAGTAATGATCGTTGCATCAGCAATTTTCGTTTCAGGGATTTCACCTTTTTCTTTTGTTCCTTTAAAAATTTTACCTGTAACATTTAAATCAGCTACTTCCATATCTGGAGAATAAGCGATTACATCAGTGTAAGTTACGCTTCCACCTGGTTTGTATTGAATAACATCTCCATTACCTGTTGCTTTCTCTCCTTGAACTCTAATTGGTTTCAAGGCATGAGAACCGAGCATAGGAGTAATCTCTGCTGCAGCTTTTTTATGGATTCCTTTTTCTCCGAAAGTAATATCTACTTTCACACGAACGGAATCACCATGCATTTCTAATGGGTTTGGTGTTGCTTCATAGCTAACATCCTTCAATAGTTTACACCCTGTAGCCAATGCTCCTGAAACTACTAAAAGTGATAAAACTTTAACGGTTTGCTTTTTCATAATAAGTTTATAATAATCTATTTCAATTTTCAAATGCAATTATAAGTAAAAAAAGTCACTTATTTATAGAAACATAGCGACAATTCTCAATTAGATTGAAAAACGATGTTCTATTTTATTGGCATTTGACTCATCTATACAATTTTTATAAAGTTGAGTTGTGGTCAAATTACTTACCGGGTCAATGTAGTTAGGTTCAATTTCTACAAGCGGAATTAGAACAAAATTGCGATCTCTAAATTTTGGGTGTGGTACTTTTAATTTTTCAGTAGAAATAATGTCACCGTTAAAATAGATAACGTCAATGTCAATAATTCTTGATTCATAGCATT
>TARA_R110002072_G_scaffold175601_2_pt1 | contig 31927 bp, 27 predicted proteins | sample TARA_R110002072 | Tara Oceans TARA_R110002072 (sample SAMEA4397118) | marine metagenome | biome: Polar Biome; feature: [SRF] surface water layer (ENVO:00010504); material: water (ENVO:00002006), including particulate matter (ENVO:01000060) such as... | depth 5 m
GAGCGCTCCGGAGCTGGAGCAGGCACGCAGCGTCATCGTTGAAGCCCAGGCACGCTCGGGCAATATGGATGCGGCTGTGAAAACCGCCTCTCAGTGGATTGAGGAGGCTCCTGATAGCATCAATGCCCTGATGACCCGGGGAAGCCTTGCGGCCACCGCAGGCAATGCGGACGCGGCTAAAACATATTTCAACAAGGCCAGGGAGAAAGCGCCCGAATCGCCGGCCCCGCTGATCTCGCTTGGTAGACTGGCGCTGACTCAGGACGATCAGGCAGAAGCGCAGAAGCAGTTCCGGGCTGCGGTCAGGCTCGCCCCGGATAGTCGTCAGGCACTTCAGGGGCTGGCGACCGTTCTGGGCCGCGAAGAAACCACAGGTTTCATGCGGGAGATTCTCAAAGAGAATCCGGAAGCGACTGGCCCCCGCCTGATCCTGCTTGAAGCTGCCCTTATGGATAACAAACGGCAGGAAGCGGACGATTTAACCGCCTCCCTACTGGAGCGAAAAGAGCAAACGACTCCGTCACCAGCAACGCCCTTTGTCGCAGGCATCTATAGCAGCACGGCGTCCGCATTCCAGAACTCGGGAGAATCGGACCGCGCAGTCGCTCTCCTTGATCGTGCACGAGCACTGTTCCCTGACAACCAGGACATCGCTCTTCAAGCCGCGCAACAAGCCTTCAACGAAGGCAAGGAAGACGAAGCGCGACGAATTATTCAAGAGACCAAACAACAACACCCGGAGTCAGCCGCGCCCTATGTGACGGAAGCTGCTTATTTCGAACGACAGCAGGAGTACCAGCAAGCGGCTGAACTCTACCAGCTCGCCCTCAACAAGCGACCCAGTGCCGAACTCGCAAATGGATACGCGACAAACCTGCAACGATCCGGTAAGGCGCAGGAAGCGCTCTCGTTCCTTGAGACTGCCCGTAAAACGTATCCCGGCAGCAATCAACTGCTTCTTTCCCTGGCGTTGCTGCAGCAATCCGAGGGGCAGCAGGAAAGCGCCAAATCGAATTACGAAACCCTGCTTGAAAGCTCACCTGGCAACGTTGTGGTGCTGAACAACCTGGCCTGGATTTATCACGAAGGTGGAGACAAGCGCGCAATCGGTCTGGCAAAGCAAGCCTACGAGCTTAGCCCTGACAACGCGGCAGTGGCAGACACCTATGGATGGATCATGCTCAAGGCTGGCAACCACGAAGCCAGTGTACCGATTCTCGAAAAGGCCCATGAGCTACAGCCAGAGTCGGAAGAAATTGCGCTGCACCTGGCAGAGGCGTATCGAAGCGTGGGCAAAAACTCTTCAGCAAGGAAGGTGCTGGAAAAATTTGGTGGCCAGGGATAAAAGGAATTTATGCACACGGTTACAGGTTATTCCCGGCAGTACCTGTGGTTGCTAGCGGTACCTTTGCTCGTCTTTGGGCTTTGGGCCGAATGGCAGACCTTTTTTAGCCTCTGGTACGATTCCATCATATACAACCATGGGTTTCTGGTGCTGGCCGGCACCCTGTTTCTGCTTTACCTGAGAAGGGAGTCCCTGGCAAAACTCAGCATCAATGCCTCTCCTCTGTCCTTATTCCTTCTGGCCGGTGCCAGTATCGTCCTGTTGCTGTCTCAGGCAGCGGACATCCGGGTGTTCCGACTGCTGCTGGTTCCCCTGCTTGTTATTTTATGGGGGTGGTCCATTTGGGGAAAAGGGTTCCTGAAAGCCGCCGGCGGCCCCATTATGCTGCTCATATTCGCGGTACCGGTTTGGGATGACCTGTCTCCGCTGCTTCAGCACATCACCGTTTTCTTCAACAATATCTTCCTTCAGTTGGCCGGAATACAGGCCACCATCAAGGAATTCTACATCATGCTCGAAGTGGGCACCTTCCTGGTCGAGGACGGATGCAGCGGTGTGCGATACCTGATGGTGGCGCTCTTTCTCGCCAGTTTCTACGGGCAGCTCCACTACCGCTCCTACATGGCCACGGTCCAGCTTGTCCTCATCTCCGCCTTGCTGTCGATGCTGGCCAACTGGGTTCGGGTCTTTGGTATTATCGCGGCCGGCCATTACACCAACATGGAGACCTCACTGGTTGAAGACCATGAACTCTTCGGGTGGATCGTGTTTGTTATCTTCACCCTCGTCCCCCTCTTCTACATCTCAGCGAGGCTGGACAAGCCATCTGAAGATACTGCAGATACGCCAGCCGTAGCCCGCCCCCCAAAACAGGCTCGCTCATCCATCGCCTGGCCAGTCATTGCTTCTCTGCTTATTGTCTGGCCTTCTCTGATACCGCTTGCCGTTCAAGCGAAAACCGAAAGAATGGCTGCGGAGTGGAACCCCACCCTGCCGGACTCAGTACCGGAATGGCGAGGCCCGCTCAGACACGCCAACATCTGGCAACCAGACTACCAGAAACCGGACATAGACCTGGGTGGTGTTTACGTATCCGATGACCTACAGCAGGTGCAGTTGCAAATCACCGGTTATCGCCTTCAAACCCAGGACAAAGAACTGATTTACTTCCGCAATCGGCTTTTCGATAGCGATGACTGGACTCTCGTATCCCAGACCGGGCAGACACTGAATATCGACTCCTATCCTGGCCTGGACCGCGTTAACGAAACCATCATCAAGCGCCAAGAGGCTGGAGAACAGATCATCATCTGGTCATGGTACGACATAGGCGACACCCTTACGGACTCGCGGATCAAAGCCAAGATCACTGGCGCCTTCAAAAAGATCACCGGCGACAGCCGCGGCGCTTTATGGGCACTGGCAGGGCGCTGTAAGGGCAAGGAAATTGCTGATTGCGACCAGCAACGGGAAGCGTTCAACCAGTTTCTTGAGAGTGTTCAACGCTAGCTTCATTTATGTTTTTCAAATGGGGCATTGCACTGAACTCATTGATCAGGGAGGCGGTTATCCGCTTATCACGGGCGGCCTTATCAGCAAGGTAATCTGATATCACTCCTTCCCTAATCCGCTGCCAGGTTGTGCGCTTCGCCCTGACATCAAACATATCATTCAGATACAAACGCCCCTTGGTTTCTAATTTGGTTGCCTGGCAACGCGACTGCTCAATATCCGACACAGCGCGAACCATCATCTGCACGCCAAGCTTAGCCACTTTCTCACACAGGCTATTAGGATGATCCTCTTCTTTGATCTCTGGGCGTCCCTGATAGATCACGTCACCATCGTCCACACCCTCTGAGACGAAATGCACAGTCGCACCCACACACTCCGGCTCGCGGTTGTATATCGCCCAATCTGTGGTGAACAATCCCCGGTAGAACTGGGAAAGCCCCCCGTGCAGGTTTAGCACGCCATGCTTTGGAATAGACAACATATCCGCTTTGAGAATCGAAGCACCGCAAACCGCAATAACGTCTGGGTTCAAATTACGAATCCAGCGTTGATATTCAGGGTTACTGCTTTTCTAATAATTCCGTTTAATTAACGCTGCAGATCGCATCGATAGAGCATGTGTTGATGTGCTATTTATGTTTTCAAAATCGCAACTCCTGTTGGTAACGTTGCTTTTAGCCAGAGCGCGCGCTAGTGTCTAAATCCAACAGTCTATCCAAAATACTGGGTTGCTTTGGTTTAAAAACTTCAGGTCTGAGCATTTAATTGAAAGATTTCATTTTTTTCTAACGATAGGTTTCTTCTGAAGAAAATCGGCAAATTCTAATCATGCATGTTAACTCGAAAAAGATCAGGTGGCTGTTAGCGGTTGTTTTAGCCGGTATGGTCAGTGGCTGTGAAAATAGTGAACTGGCCCCCGCAACCCCCGCCGACTCACATTCGGTGCCAACCTGTATTGATATTACCGCTGAGGATTCCACCCAAATTAACATGGAGGATATCCGCGTAGAAGCAATTGCGACTGGTCTCGAGGTTCCTTGGGACCTGGAAGTTTTGGATGATGGCAGGGTACTCGTCACCGAACGAAAGGGAACAATTCGATTAATCGATCCTAAAACCGGCTTGAGACAAGAGCCCTGGGCAACTATACCAGTGCTTTCGAAAGGTGTGGTGGGTTTAATGGGGATTGCTCTGTCGCCTCAGTTTAATGAATCCGGATACGTTTATGTCGTGGGCACCTATGACGCTGTCGGGAAATCCAGCGTCGACTCGCTGGTGTACAAGATAAAGAAAATCATCATTGCTCCTTTTCAGCCGGATATTCAGTTTCCTGTTCGTAACCGCGTATACCGCCTGAGAGACGAACATGGTTATGGCCGCGACCCGACCATAATGATTGATAACCTGCCCTCCCACGAATGGTACGGCACCAGCTCATTGGCTTTTGGTCCGGACAACATGATTTACATTACGACGGGAGATGCCGCAGTACCTCACTTGGCACAGGATGACTCCTCCCTGGCAGGAAAATTGCTCCGTTATCGAGAAGATGGTGGCATCCCTGATGGTAATCCGGTCAATAACTCACCTGTTTATGCCAAGGGATTTCGTAATTCTCAGGGTTTAGACTGGGATTCGAAGGGCAACTTATTTGCCACTGAACATGGCCCCGTTGGTTATGACGAACTCAATCTGCTAATCCCCGGCGGGAATTATGGGTGGCCAAATTTTATAGGACCGAACGTGGGCGCAGAATACCACGACCCAATACTCACCTGGTTTGCTGGGATTGCGCCTTCCGGGCTCGCCGTCTTTGATCGCCCAGGGCATCCGTGGCATGGCGATTTGCTGATTGCCAGCCTGAAAACAAGACAATTGAGGCGAGTAGCTACTTATGAAGATACAGGTGGAAATAACAGGATTTGTGAGCAGGTTTTGCTATCGGGAACTTACGGTCGCTTAAGAGGTGTGCATATGGGCAGCGATGGGCATGTCTACCTGACTACCAGCAATCGCGATCAAAGAGGACAGCCTGAGCATATGGACGATCGGATTCTCCGATTACACATACCTTGACTTTCTTTCGAATATTACCTGTAAGTGACCTCATATGAATATGATTAATTTCAGGGTCGCCACACATGATTTCTTTCATCCGTTAAAGGACCGATTTCAAAAATGAACTCTAACTTGCAGGTCTATAATAACTTCGTTCATGAATATACGGACTACACGTTAACTCCCACGGAAATCAAGATTTTACATCGATTCAAGGATAATTGGCATAACACGTCTATGCTCGATATCGGTGTCGGTACCGGAAGGACAACCTATACATTCTCAGCCTTGGTCATGGAGTATCACGGTATAGATTACAGTTCCGGTATGGTTGAGCGTTGCAAGCAGGCCTTGGGCAACAGGGCAAATACTGAAATTACCGTTCAAGATGCAACGAACCTGTCAAAATTTTACGGTAGGGATTTCGACTTCGTGATGTTCAGCCTTAACGGTATCGATTCGGTTGAGCACGAAGAGCGAATCCAGATTTTGTCGGAAATTTCAAAGGTTATAAGCCGAGAAGGTTACTTTTTCTTTTCGACTCACAGTCTTTATTCACTCCCATTCTCCCCCAAGCTCCCGAAGCTGAACTTTAAACGGCCACTATCCAGCCTTTACTACTGGCTTAAGGCATTAAAGCGTCTACTGCGCACAAAATTCCACTACCGGAATGTCGATACAGAGGCCGTATTACGAAACGACAAATACACCCTGGTAACTGGGGATCATGATTTTCAGATGGCCATATATCATATCAAGCCGGCGCACCAGGTTACGCAGCTGGAAGACTTGGGATTCGAGATATGCACGGTCTATAGCCAGCAAGGCGAGGTTGTTGATCCAAAAAGCTATACAGGCAGTGGCTACATGTACTTTCTTTGCAGGCCGCGACAAATCGCGACTTAACGATTATTTTTTGAAAAAGTCACAGCAACAGATAAACCTATGGGTTTATTTAACCTGATTAAGAAAGGGAAGTATTAAATGGGTGAAAACTTCAGGTTAGTAATTCTTTGCAGCGAGGATCGCTCCGATTTGTTCTTTGCGAACAAACTTGCAGAACGATTTGATCCGGTAGGTATCTTCGTGGAGTCTCAGCGGGCAGACCCTTCGGCAGAACCCGCGCTGCAGAAATATCTTCGTCTCGCAAAGGCTCCTCATCAGATACCATGGAAAATTTTCAATCGCATCGCAGAGCAAACTTGGCGAAAGAATGCATTATATAATCGTAGTGAGTACAAAACCGATTTTGGCGAAGCCGGCCGACGCATTCTCGAAGCAGACAAACAAAACGTTATTTACACCACCGGTGCTAGTCGTATAAATGCGCCGGAGTATATTGAGGTGCTGCGGGAAATGCGCCCCGATCTCGTGGTGGTTTGCGGTGCGTCGATCCTTCGCGATGAATTCTTGTCAGTCCCAAGATTCGGAGTGCTGAACCTCCATGGAGGATTGTCTCAACGATACCGAGGCCTATTTACAACGGAATGGGCGGTTTACAATGCTGAGCCAGAATACGTCGGCGGTACGGTACACTTCGTAACATCGGGCATTGATGACGGCCAAATCGTTTATCAGGGCAGGCCGCTGATCGAGGCAAACGATACGCCAAATACGTTATACGAGAAAGTCGTGCATCTCGGAGTCGAGATGATGGGTGCCGCTATCGTAGACATACGTGATGACAGACTTGCGGCAGTCGAGTTACAGCAGCCTGGCGCGCTATATACAAATAGCATGTTTACGCCCCACGTTCTCAAGGAAACCTGGCGGCAGTACGAGCGTGGCGTTATCCGTGACTACTGCGAGAACAAGCACAAACTTGATCTGCCAGTCATACGAGGCTTGATTAATGACTTTGCTGCCCCGTCGAACTTGCCGAAGACTTCAGAAAGAACTGAACTGAACTGAACTGGAGGTTATTGACTTCAGGCAACCTTACTCGGGCGCGAGGTTTTGCGCTCCGAGTCAGTCTCCTTCCTGAACACTGAGCGGATGCCTCGGAGAACGGGTATTAGCCGATACTCAAGACTGTAGAGTAGAAATCCTTTCAAACCCGGCTTGAATAGTTCAACCGTTACATGCCGTGCGTAAGTATCGGTCCAATGGGTCAGATACTGGTAGTCATCGGCGCAACTGTAATAAGTTGTCGCATCCACCTGTTCAAACAGGCTGCGCAATGCATTCAACTCTGCGATAAACCCGGGAGAAAGCTTCCTATATTGCTCATTGAAGTCGGCACGAATAGGGTAGCTGACACCACCCCATAAAAGGTGTAACTCAAACGCGATCGGTTCACCAGTGTCAGTGCGCGCCATCCAGACTGATACCGATTGGCTAGGCCCCAGTTGATCGAACAGTGACTTGAGAAAACGTACCGAGTTCTCTCGCGAACTGAGATCGGCTCCCAGTGAACGTTTCCAGCTCTGACTTGAGACTGCAATCATCTCTTCGACTATGAAATCATCGCCCGATTGAATTGTTGTTTGTTCGATTTTAGCGCCGGAACGCTCGAAACGATTAGTCGCTGAACGGACACGCTGACGGAACTTTTTCGATTTCTCGGCAAGGAATGTATCCCAATCGCCGTTGGTATCGACCACTGGCGTACTCAATGCCGGGTTTACTGCCACGCGAATCCCCATCGACTGAGCGACTTCACTCAACAGTTGATGAGTTGAACCCCTGTCTTTGAGTCCGCGCAATTCAATCAGATCACAGTCGAGATGCTTGATGAGCTCTCGCATGATATTTTTACGCATCCCGTGTTCAACTTCGGGTGCAAAAAGTATGTCACAAAATGGGGAGTGACCGTTCGATAAGAACTTGATTTTCCTGATACTGATTTGACGGTATTGGTCCTGCACCGCCGCCAGCGGAGCGATCGCGATTATTCGTCCATACTGGCGAATAATTGTGAGCCTAAGTCTTGCTCCGTCTGAAAATCCACTCCACCAAGATATCATCCATGCTGAAGTCAGGGGCAACGGTAAGGCTCCACCAGCGTGAGTATCTGAAGAAAGTTGTTGCCAATCATCCTTGAGTTCAAGGAAACAGCCGGGATCGGATAACGTTTCGATAGAGAAGTTGCACGATGCACTTACACTTGGATCTACGTTCATAGCCACTTTATGGTTACTGCTCCGGTGCGATTCCATTCCTAGGCTCAGGAGCCAACTCGTTTGGGAAATACCTTGCGGAGTACCTGAAAGAAATTATATTTGAGTCGATACAGCCAGCGCACAGGGTGAAGCATGATGCGATCTTTTATCCAATAGCTGCGCAGCGGCTCTATCCGATGCAGGGTTTGGTCATCGCTGTGCACAAAGAAGTTGACACCAATGTTCTGCCCTTCCGACTCCACGTAGTGCCAGTAGCCTGCCGGGATAAAGACAACGTCTCCGGCATTCACGGTGCCACGAAAGCCCTTCAGTTCCTTGAATCGTTTCTGGTACCGTTTTTGTACAGTCATCGGGCGAATCTTACTGTGTAGCACTTTACCCTGATATAAAGCCTTAAAGTTGAACACGCTGAACGGGTGAAGGTTGCGCGTATCGGTGTTGCGGAATACAAAGAATTCTTTCTGTCCCTGCCTAAGCAGTTGAATGCTGTTCCACGGATCATAATGCAAGAGTGTTTTGTTGTTTCCTGCGCCTATCCAGAGATTGGCTGAGCGAATTTTTTCGCGTTTGAACCAGCCGGGCACTTCAAGAGAGTCGGCAAGGCTTGCGAGACCGTCCTTACCACTTGGCTTGCCTCCTTCTCCAAGGATTTCCCTCGCACCGATGTACAAATTATCTCCTGATTTAATTCGAGAGATAAATTCTTTCATAGGAATTGCGAAATACTTGAAGAAGTAGTTCACACCATCGGTCTCAGGCTGTTGCACCGGCACCGAGCTTTCCATTTGTTCAAAGAATGACAGATCCCATTTTTCGAGAAACGGCTGTTGTTTCGCGAGACCTTCAAAGATCATTGGCCGACGCGCCGTTGACATCAGGCCCTGGATCTCATCTACGGTTTTGGGGTTGATCCGTTCTATTTCTGCGAATGAAAGGTCATGAATTTTCATCGGGCCGTCCTCTGGTTTGCACTCTCGGTTAATCTTTATAGATTGCCGATGAGTTGAATATATACTGTAGTACATTCCAACGCTTGACAAGCCCCCAGTCAGTCTGCCCCTCCTTATCATATGGACCGTGAGATGAATTTTCTGCTGCAGATTCAGGGTGAAAAATACGCCAGACTCTGGAGCCGGTTCGACGACCAAGCCATGACATCTGCATAAAGAGATACCTCACTTACGGACGCACGTGAAAAAAGCCGGCTTACAAGCGTAATTCGATGTCTGTTGGCCCAGTTTATCAGTGACTGCGAGACATATTCCATCCCATTGCTTACTTCCCAACGCACCCCGTCTACGCCTGGGCTCGCATTGCGCTTTAGGCGCGAAAAACTCGCTTGAAGGCCCTCAGGGGTCACAGTGACTCGCCCAGTCTGCGAGACTTGCGGCGATTTTCAACCCCATCCCTGATTATCCGCTCTGCCGCGATCTGATTTCTCGAAATCAGCCAGCATTCTACCCATTTATTTTTGTACTTATACGTTAAGTGCATATACCTCGATTTAACATTCAAAAACAATTGAAGTACGCATTAGAAAATAGCGTGACCAGCAACAATACTTGTATAGGTCCGGAGGCAAAAATTTCGGGCATTGGTTCTTTCGGACGACTCACCCAAAAAAACAAAGATACAACACAATAATAATTAGCATTCAGAGACATTTTGTCGGCGTTTTTATACACGCTTGACCTTGGCAGTCCGTATCTTTCAAACCCAGTCGCCAGAGGACGCTCCCATGGCCAGAAATAAAACGATTTTAGTTCTGTCTATCACGAGCTCGCTATTTGCAGGTTGTGCCATCCAACCCCAATCGCCTGTTGACGAACTCCCACCGACTTCCGCCGGTGGCCCTTCAGACCATATTATCGATGGCGATAGCATTGGTTTCTACACCGAGGGAAGCTGGACCCGTTCCACATCTGTCTCCGGCTACCAGGGCGATTACTATCTACAGTCTGCTCCCGGGGAAGGCAGTAACGTTGCAACCTGGAATCTGAATATCATCAAAACCTTCGACGTGTACGCAAAGTGGACCTCCTCGGGATTGAGGGGCTCCAACGTGAAATACGTTGTTCATTACCTTGATGATCGGGACAACCTCGTTACGGAGACGGTCACTGTCGACCAACGGCAAAACAATGGTGAATGGGTGAAGCTCGGCACTTATCGAATGTCCACCCTTACCGGCCGGGTAACCGTCAGTGATGACGCCGACGGCTACGTAGTTGCAGACGCAGTGATGTTCCGTGAACTTGGAACTGGCGACGATCAGGACGGCGATGATACCCCGGATACCGGCGACAGCGACGGCGATGGCATTGACGACGAATGGGAGCGGCAATATGGGCTTAACCCCAACGACCCGTCTGATGCCAGCCAGGACCTGGATGGTGATGGACTCTCCAACAAGGACGAATTTGTGTTCCTGACGGATCCGACGATTAGTGATACGGATGCCGACACTATTCCGGATGGATTTGAAGTCGCCTACGGCCTGGACCCTACGGTTGATGACTCGGAACTGGACTCCGACGCAGACGGCCTGACGAATTTCCAGGAATATCTGGCTGGCACCGACCCTAACGATGATACCAGCGGTCTTTCCAATAACGCTGTCTTACTCACCTGGGAAGCGCCTACGGAGAGGGCCGATGGCAGCGCTCTGTCTCAAAGCGAAATTGCCGAGTACGAACTTTCTTACCAACGAGTATCTTCGTCAGTGGACGTGACGATCGATAACACGGACTCCGGTTTCGTCTCTTATGGCGGTGGCCGTGAATCCACAGGCTATGGCGGGTTCATCGGCAACAACTATTTCATTATGAACCCAGGTTCTGGCGAGGTAAGCGCACAATGGCAGGTTTATGATCTCAGTGCAGGAACAGAGTATGAGCTTTATGGGCATTGGGTATCAACTCCATTGCGCGCGCCCGATGCAGAATACAGGTACACCTATACGTCTTCGAACGGCTCACAAACTACCGAAGCTGTGACGGTTGACCAGCGGGAAAACGGGGGCTCCTGGCAATTGCTCGGAACGTTTGTCAGCGGGGGCTCTCAAGCGGTTGTGGAAATAGACAATGATTCCAACGGCTACGTGATCGCAGACGCCATAAGGCTGACCGGATCATCGGCAACGGAAAACACCGTATCAATCGAGCCGGACCGCCACAACAGCTACATCATCAAAGACCTCGAAAGTGGCCAATGGCAATTTAAAATCCGAGCCATTGACTCCAATGGCCTGACCAGCGAGTACTCGGAAATTGAAACACGGACGATTGAATAGGGCATGACTACGATTCAGCCACGCTGAAAAGAATGCGACCTGTGAGCGCAACGTCTGCGGGCGTTACGCCCTCATGGGTCGGCAGTGTCAGTAAACACCAGGCGAAATCACTGGCCATGGGGTACTCAGCCCCCTCTACCAGCGCGGCAACGCCGTCTATCTGTGGTAGTGGGCACCCATAGAAGGCACTTGCTCCAATGCCTGCCGAATTCAGGGCCGCGAGCGCCCGATCACGCATGTCTTTGCTCGGTGCCAGAACGGGATAGCGGAGCAAAGGAAACGGCTGCAGTTGATCGTTACGGGCAATCTCTGACCTATCGCTGGCCAAGCACTTCCATCCCCGGGCTTCAAGCCCTGCCAACTCAGTGTCATAACGTTGATGGATCAACGGTCGTAACTGAATATCACGCAATCCAGCCTGTAGGACGCTCTCTGGAAGATCAAGGCGGGAAATAGTGTCCAGTCTGTGAAGCCTGGTCTCACCAATGCCCAGGAAAGGCATCCGCTCCAGCACGTAGTATGGCCATCGCCTCATCAGAAGGTTGAACACCAGGCGTTTGACCAACCATTTTATCCCAACCTTCAACAACGACACAGGATACTGGCCAACGGACTCTTCCGCATGCCCAGCGAGGTCGGTCCGAATCAGCAAAGCGCCCCCTCCCATCAGGTTGATGGGCTTTCCTCGCCCGAAACTCAATACGACAAGGTCCGCATCTGGTTTAAAAGCACTCGCAGGTGGGAAACACTGAGCTGAGTCTTCAATAAGAAGCAGATTGTGCTCCCGGCAGATGCCTGAGAGCTCTTCCAGGCGCTCCGGAATGCCAAGGAAGCCCACCCCTACCACGGCAACCGTCGAGGGTGTTATTGCCTCCCGGACGTCGAGATCGTTCATGCGTGGATCGTTTGGAAGCAGATCCACCAGAATTGGCCTGGCTCCCTGGGCAACGATTGCCGACACCAAATCCGGGCAACCGTAGGCGGGAATAATCACCTCGGGTTCAGAAACCTTAGAATGACGACGAATGGCAATCGCAACCGCCAGTGACAGCGCTTCGGTACCGGAGCCCATGAACTCAGTACGATAGAGCGCTGCCCAAGGCAACTCCTGGCGCTCATGAACGCGGGGAAACGGGACCGGACTCCCAACCGGACGCAGCTTACCTTTCATTGGAGAGGCCTCTATCACCCGTCAACGCTTTGAGGGTGTCCATACCGTCATCCTGCGGCCACCAAGAAAGCTAACGGTTGCATGGGCAACCGCCAGATTAACCTGAACAAAGAAATAGGGAATCTTCACCAAGGTATGCTTACGTAGCTCAGGCGCGAAGTGCCCCGCCAGAACACACCCATAAAAAGCCAATTGCAGCAGCAATGCCAGTGCGTATATACCGCCCTTTCCCGCAACGGCAAACGAGACTAAAAGCAGTAGCACCTGAAACCACGGAACGGCCCACCGCATCAGCTTGTGGCCGAAGACCTGGAACGCAAAGCGGCCAAACTTGAACGGATTCAGTACCTCGGGATGCCGGCTCAACGCCGTCAGCCCCCGAATGATGGTGCGAACCTTACGCTGATATTCCTTCGAGGCGTCCGCCACGTCCTGATAGTAGCCAAGTACATCCGGGGCAGTTACCGCCACGAGCCCTTTGCGGGCACTGTTCAAGGCCGTATTGAAATCACTGGGGGAATAGATATCCCAGTCTTCCTGGCACACCTCCTTACGTGCCGCAAAAAACGAACCGCTCAACCCCACAAGACCCGCCCGCTTTGATTCCAGGCCCCGTAACCACATCTCGTAACGCACGTAGGCGCCCTCACCCACCACGCTACCATCCCGACTGATAAAACGATCCTCGCTGGACACTGCGCCAACGGTGGGGTCGTTGAAATAAGCCACCATACGGCCAATGGCGTCTTCAGGAATCGACGTCGCAACGTCTGAAAAAATCAGGATGTCGCCGGTCGCGGCATTGATCGCCTGCAATTGGGCGTGTTCCTTCCCCTTCCGTTCCTCTGCGCGGGCAAGCTTAACGCCGCGGCTTGCGTACTCGCCGACGATCTGGTCGGTTTCGTCGCTGGAAGCATCCGAAGCAACTATGATTTCCAGGCCCTGGTAATCCAGAGCCAAGCAGTTATCAATTTTGTCCCGAATCCGGTGGGCTTCGTTATGGGCCGTTACAATCAGGGAAACGGCCGGCGAAGTGCCGGCCTGGGCATGCTTGCGGCCCGCTTCCGGACGACAGGGCATAAAACGAAGGATGAGTGGGTAAATAAAGTAGCTGAACAGTGCTCCAATTGCCGCAAACCAGAATAGAATAACCAGCATCGCTCCCAATCCCTGTGAACCCTTGTGGATGACATCTCTGCACACTACTGGCAGAATCGCTATGGCGATAAACTATACATGGACGAACAAGCCAAAACCATTGGCGAAGCCGACGGAGGCCCAAGGCGTGGCATTCTTCAGATCCCTTCTTAAATCAGGCGCTCTTACCGTGCTGGCCTGCTATGGTTGGTTGCGAGTGCGTCTCTCGAACAAGCCAGCGTTGCTGATCCTCACTTACCACCGAATTCTCCCGGCGGATTCGCCCGAGCGTGCCGTTGAGCAACCGGGCATGGTCACCAGCCCGCAAGCACTCGAAAACCATATCAGGTTTGCCCGTAAACTTGGGGCCGAACCCGTCCACCTCTCCGACTGGCTTGACCGTAACAGGCAAGGCAAGCCGCTTCCTAAGCTAGCGGTTGCCTTCACCTTCGACGACGGCTGGCAGGACAACTACCAGTATGCCTATCCAACGCTGAAAGCGCAGAACGCCCCGGCAACGATCTTCCTGGTCACCCAAATGATCGACACAGGAAAAACCTTCTGGCCGGAACAGGTTCTCAGCTTACTGACCACACAACCGATTCCAGAGAACGACGCAACCTTTGACTGGCTGCGACCTCACCTGCCTGATGGGCCAACCCATGGCGCGAACCGCCCACTTTCCCTTATGGAAGCGGACGAAGTGATCGCGCGACTGAAGTCACTGGAAGACGCCACGATCCTTGCATCTCTTCAACAGGTTTATACATCGCACCCGGATATGGCCCCCGCAGAAACCTCCAGATCCATTCTCAGCGGCTCGGAACTGACAGAAATGGCGAAAAACGGACTCGTGATGTACGGCGCGCACACCAGGCATCATTACCGGCTGAACCGGCTGAAGGATGAAAAAACGCTCAAGGAGGAAATCGTGGGCTGCCTTCAGGACCTCAAATCCCTGGGCGAAGCCGCGATACCGGTGTTCTGTTATCCCAATGGAGACATAACCGGCAAGGGCGAAGCGCTGGTTTCCAACAACTATCAGGCAGCGTGCACCACCAAGACCGGCTGGAACCTTGCAGGGTGCAACCCTTACGACCTTCATCGCTTCAACCTCCACGATGGAAACAGTCACAGTAATCGGACCTTATTGGCTACCATCGGGCGCGGTCTTCTATGACGCAGGGTAAGTCCAAACGGGTTGTAACCCATGTGGTGTCTGGCGATTTATGGGCTGGCGCCGAGGTTCAGGTATACAGCCTTTGTCGGGCACTTCAGGCCACGGATCAAGTCTCTCCGACAGCGGTAGTATTTAATACCGGTATCCTGCACGACAAACTGCTCGAATTGGACATCCCCGTTACCCTGGCGGACGAGACAAAACTTGGTCCGATAGCCATTGCCCGCGCCATCGCGTCTCATTGCAAAGAACACAAAACCGGGATCGTGCACACCCACGGCTTCAAGGAAAACGTGCTCGGCATTATCGGTAAAGAGCTGGCGCGGGTGCCGATTTCCGTTCGCACCGTCCATGGTAACCCGGAAACAGCCTTTACTCTGACACGCCCTCACAAATGGCTGGTTCAGAAACTGGACGTTGTTCTGGGACGGTTGCGACAACAGGCTATTATTGCGGTATCTACCCAACTGGAGGAAACGCTGGGAAAGCTGTTTCCAGAAAAAGTGCATAAAATCTTCAACTTCATCGATGTGGACGACACCCGGCGCCAGTGGAAAACTCCTACTGAAATAGGTGGTGAGACGCCACGTATTGGCATTGTCGGGCGCCTGGTACCCGTTAAACGGGTGGATATCTTCATCAGAACCCTGGCGCAGTTAAATCATCAGGGCCTTGCGTGTCAGGGCGTGATCATTGGAAGCGGCCCTCTGGAGCCAGAACTGCGACAGCTCACTGCCGATCTGGACATCGCGGACAAAATTGATTTCAAGGGGTTTGTAAGCCCCGCGACCGCCGAAATGACGAAGCTTGATGTGCTGCTGATGACATCCGACCATGAAGGCCTGCCAATGACGCTTCTCGAAGCCCTGGCGCTGGAGATACCGGTTGTCGCACATCACGTTGGCGGCATTCCCGAAGTATTGGACAATGGGCGTTGCGGTTGGCTGGTTCAGAACCACTCGCCCGAAGGCTACACCCAGGCGTTAACGCAGATTTTGACCGAAGACACCGACCGTCGGCATAAAACCGATAGCGGCCTTATGCACGTCCATCAATTTTTTGGTGTTGAGGCCAATACGGTTAAGTACACGGACGTTTACAATACATAAGCACCACGATTTTCGTGATGCCTTGTATGCCACAAAGCCGAATATTCGCTTAATACAAACAGAGTAGACAGGAACATGCCGAAAATTCTCATGCTGTCGGACATAACCGGATTGGGCCCCGACTACCATGTCGGTGACGAAGCCATGGCGGAAGTCGCTATTGAGCGCCTGGGCCACCTTGTGGGTAAGGAGAACCTGATACTGGGGTGCGCCAGCCCGGCCAAGGTTCCGGAAACCTATGGAATCAAGGCATTCGCGTTCTATCACACCCCAGACGACGTGCTCCGGGAAATGCGGTGGAAAAAACCTCTATCGTACTTGAAGGCGATGGCCACCAACCTTTATCAGGTACTCAAATGCGACAAGGTTGTGGTCTGCGGCGGCGGCAACATGACCAGCGTGTGGACTGGCGTTCTCGAAGCGCGCCTCCGCCTGCTGAGAGTAGCCAACTTTTTCAGGAAAGACATTTACCTGGTCAGCCAGACCATTGGCCCCTACGACGAAAATCACCGTAGGCATGTCGATAGAGTACTGAAACACGCCAAGTGGATTGGTGTAAGGGATCTCAACTTTTCCCACACTCAAATCAGCAAACCTGTGGAGTTCGCTCTGGACGACGCCTGCTTTCTGGAGAAGCGACACAACGACTACACGCGGGGCATCAGTACAAAGAACGCGCCCTTCGCCTGTGTCTCGATGAGAAAATTCGGCGGCATGGACGATGACGACGTGCTACGCGTTGCCACCGTCATAGAAAAGGCCCTGTCTTCCAATAACGTTAATACGGTTTTTATCCCGCATCATGCGCCACGGGGCACAGAAGGCGACATCAAGCTTGCACACAATATCGAGCATTTGTGGCCAGCCAATCGCTTCCACCTAGTTGACCCGATCCCTCTCGCCTCTTCCCTCAAAGCGTTAACGGTAGACAGTCAGTTCGTGGTATCCATGCGTTACCATCAACTGATATTCGCCCTCTCCACGGGTGTGCCAGCAGTCGGTATCTATGTCAATGAATACACCGAGGCAAAACTGCGTGGGTCATTTGAAGCTCTAGGCCTCAAGCCGCTGGTAACATCCATTGACGACGTACAACAGAACCTTGAACCACTGATAAGCGAGGCCCTGGAGTCACGGGCGACGTTCGAAGCCGCAGCTTTGAAGGTCCAAGGCAACGCCCGAGCTATCAGTGAGCGCCCCTATCGATTGTTGGCCGATGTTGCCGAATACGCCCACCCCGTCGCATCGGCGAAAGAGGACATCAAGTCGTGACAGGGATGATGGTGCTGTTCCACTGCGAATCGAATCCAGGTTACGCGGCATCAAGCCACGAACACACGTTTTTGGAGGTCGCCAAACACTTTACGGGTGATATATCTAAGATCCATTACGCCTACGCAAACCTTGATGGGGGGATGACCCCCTCCTTGCCCAAAGACCTGACGAACGTCATCCACCTGGACACTCGCTGGTCAACACCGAAACAACTCCGCGCCGTAGAGCGCTATATCAAAGACCACAAGATCACTCGTCTATTGGGTTTCGATCAGCCTGTCTCCCGGCCCATGTATAAAGCGCTCAGAAACGGAGGCATAAGCACCTTCGTTTCCTATTGGGGCGCGCCCATGAGCTCCCTAAATACCGGATTGAAGCTATTCCTCAAAAGGCTCGAGGTATTCACGAAACCCCACGGCCCCGACCATTACGTTTTTCAGTCGACAGGAATGAGAGACACCGCCGTCGATGGGCGAGGCATACCGCTGTCGAAGACCTCCATTGTTAAGACCGGAATTGATACCGACAGGTACGCCCCCGACGATACCAAAAAGCACTATGCCCATGAACAACTGAACATCCCCAAAGACCGCGAGATTATTGTGTTTACCGGGCATATGGAGCGCAGGAAAGGCGTTCACGTGATACTCCAGGCAGCCAAAGTCCTTACTCAGAACCTCGACTACAAGAACGTCCAGTTCCTTATCCTAGGCAACCGCCCCGGCGAGAAAGAAAACTTCGAAGAATATCTGCAAAACCCGGACGTAAATAATCATATTACATTTGGCGGCTACCGGAACGACATCCCTGACATCCTGAAAAGTTGCGCCATGGGAATGATTGCATCAACGGAATGGGACTCTTTTCCCATGTCCTCTCTTGAAATGGCGGCCACAGGGCTCCCCCTGCTCGTGTCGGCGCTACCTGGGTTAAATGAGGCGGTAACACCAGCAACAGGGAGAACTTTTCCTGTGGGTGACTACAATACCGCGGCGGCGGACATACAAAACATATTAAACAACCAAGCCCTGAGGCAAGCAATGGGCGCCTCCTCCCGAGAGCGAGTTCTAAAACATTACTCAAGAGCCGCTCAGGCAAGAGGCCTGATTAATATCTTTGAAGCGCTGGAAAGAACAACGGAGTACACGCTGTGAGCCAAGCGCAGCAGATGGTAAAGCACTCAACTATATACGCAGTTGGTAACATCTCTCGGCAGTTGGTTGGCTTCATTATGTTGCCAATCTACACACACTATTTAACGCCGGCTGATTACGGCGTGATCGGCCTCCTTGTCTTCCTTGTTAGTCTGTTCGAGGTGGTGTTGGGCGGACACATGTTTCAGGCCGTTCCCAAATTTTACCACCAGGAAGAAACAAAACTGCTGAAGAACTCAGTAGTATCAACTGCACTCTTGGTCACGTCGTTTTTCAGTGGTATGGCCAGTATTTTAATGGCCAGTTTTTCCGGCCCGTTAGCCGAAGTGGTTTTTGGGAAGGAAGAATATAGCATCTACATCATTATATTCTCAGCCTTGATAGTAACCCACGCGCTGGAACAATACGGGCTGACTTACCTAAGAATTGTCAAAAAACCATGGACCTACTTTAACTTCAACATGATTAAACTAGGCTTGCAGCTTGGCTTAAACATATTGACCATAGTAGTTCTTGACTGGGGACTGATGGGGCTGGCATTAAGCAGCCTGATTTCTTCTGTGATTATAGCGCTAGCGCTATTAGTTTATACAGTTTATAAAACTGGATTTCTTGTCAGAAAAGCTATCGCCATTTATATCCTAAAATTCAGCTGGCCACTCTGGATATCAGGACTGATTGGATTATACATCGGTTCTTCCAACCGGTATTTTATCAGGATTTTTTCATCTCTCGACGAAGTTGGTCTTTTTGAACTGGCTGCCAAATTCGGATCAATTGTTTCGGTACTGATCTGGTTACCTTTTTCTCAATACTGGCAGACTGAGCGCTTCGAAATTGCAAAACTGAAGAACCCTTACCCCGACTATTCTATGGCATTTCGAATGATTACTGCATTGTTGGTAATCGCGGGTGTAGGGGTAAGCATATTCTCAGGTGTCATAATCAACATCATGTCCGACGAGCTGTTTCACACAGCTTACAAGGCCATACCCTACTTGGTCATTGCCGGTATATTTCAATGTCTAACTATATTTAACAACTTTAGCTTCATGTTAACAGATAGAACCTTTGAGATTACAAAGAATAATGCAATAACGGCCATCGCTATATCTATTTTTTACTTCATATTAATACCTTTCTATGGTTTTGTTGGCGCATCAATTGCGTTTTCTTTGGGATCGCTAGTGCAATATGTCTACGCGCTGCACAATGGAAACCAATTTTATCCATTGAAAATCCAACAAACACCTCTAGCGATATCTATATCAATACTTATAATTTCTACAATGATCGACCAAGCTTTGATAAGCTCTGACTTGACGCTTGAAGCAATAGCTTTAAAGCTTGTCATATTTATCGCGGCGTTTTTTTCAACCCTATACTGTTTAAGCAGCAAACCTGAACGCAAAAAACTAGCGACAAAAATATCTAAGAACTTAAAAAACAAATTAATTTAACTTCAAAACTCAATAAAATTTGGACATCGTTGATTTTGAGAACTAAACGAAATATGAATCCTGATAGGAACCGATTTTTCTGCAGTGGGAATACTAATTACTCAGCGCCCCAAGAGTAATTTTCCCGAGGCGCAAAATCCGAGTGGATCATTAACCCGCAATGACATCATAGATTCAATGGTTGCATGTCACCCGTTGCAGCTGAGAAATATCTAAAATACTGCCCGGGGATTAAGAAACCACTGCAATAACCTTAAACGCTAACTCTGGACGCAAACTGTTGGATTCGCGAGTCGGTACCGCTGATTGCGGGAGAAACAAGGTAGCGTAATCAGAATCAACCCGACGCTTAAAAGTGCCAAACTGCTAGGCTCTGGTACGGTTCTAGATATTAGGTGGGCACGTAAGGGTGTAACGTTACTATCACTCCCTATGCGCCCATGAAAAGAATCTCCAACCTGCCAATTTTCTACTCTATATCGATCAAAAAGGCCCTCAATGTCATCAATCTGCAGTAAAAATCCGACATCTGGCAAACTCATCCTCGCATAAGCATAGCTAAAATCCATATTTAAGCTTTTAGTAAAGTAGTTAGAGCTTGCACCATGCGTTACTAGCAGAGAGTCCCAGATGGCCGAAACCGAATATGAATTTTCATAAGTGACCCAATCCCGGTCCACGTTTTGGGAGTCGGAAGTGATTTGATCAGAAGTCGGTAACGGAAAATCGACATTGAATGTAGTGGAAAGAGATCTCGTACTGACTCCCTCAGTCCCTGAAAAAACTTCAACTCTGAAGTCGTATGTAACTGGAATTGCATAGACTTGGCTTGAAAGAAATAAGCACAGAGCACCTAACACCCTCGGGCACAGCAGACCTGACTTCATAACCACCTTCCTTTTTGGTAGCAGACATTTTGGTAGCCAGCATTGAATTTAACAACTAATAGCCAACGTAGTAAACCGTAACGCACATTTTGGGCCAAGCATCCTGACACAGCCTACCTAAAGGTCATGGAGTCGGTAGATCACAATCACACATGAAATAGTGTAAAGAAAGCTGTCACAGGTGGTAAATGAGTAAGAATGCCCCATTCCGCCTTCTGCTGGGGCCCAACTGAAGTCCGCTAGAGCGCTCTACGTACTCTTCTGAATGGGAGCTGCCGCCCCCTCACGACAGGCACAAACCGCCAGGATTACAAAATTGTACGAATTATGCACACGATTCGGCATCACAACGACCGGTTTTGTTGTAAAATAAGGTTAAATACGGCTTCTCTTTGGAGTGAACATGAACCTGCGCCCTCTTCTCCTAGCAGCTCTTACGGTTACAATTCCTGCCCCCGGCTACTCCAAGGTGTTGTTCGAAAGTGGTGTATCGGGTGGCTCTCCCATGTATCTCGGTGCCTCCTCAGCCCATCCTGGTGGTGGATACATCTCATTCCTTGGTGGCGAACTAGTTAATGGATACAATCCGGGGAATGGCACTCAAGACTACACCTCGTACACTAACGTAATTGTCGATACTTCTAGCGCTGCAAAGAACCCCCTCACTGGTACTGACTGGTCTTTCAAGACTCAGTATAGAGCTGGATTCGAACGCAGCTATCAGTTGAACACCACCATTATCAAGTTCCCTGAGACTGACGTGCTCTACGTGCGCTGGTATCAAAAGTGGTCGAAAGACTGGATCTGGCCTTCAGATCAACAGAAGCTGCTTAAGATAAAGGGGGATGGGATTAGCCAAAACTTTAAGGTCTCGTTCTCAAACAACTTTATAAACCTGACACACCTGTCTCCAGAGCCCTATAGCTATCTGAACGAGTCTTACGTTTTTTCGAACTATGACGGGAACAAAACGGAATTTCGACAGGAAGACTCTTTCAACAACAAGCTCGGACCGAATGGCGAAGATATCAATTACCCATTGAATCGGGACCAATGGTACTGCATTGAGACTTACGTCAAGGCTAATGACCAAGGAGCGAGCAATGCAGAATATCGCTATTGGATCGACGACAAGCTAGCTTTCGAACTTACGAACACCAAAGCTCGTACCGACGCGAGCGCTAAAATGAGACTGATAGAACTCCAACATGTACTCCAAGGCGCAGGCAATTCAATCGACACGCCAACTTGGATGAGTGACATAGTCTTGTCTACTGAGCGAATCGGATGTGGAGAAGTAAGCGGGAACGGGGATGACACGTCACCGACTGGTTCGCAACCCAAGCCACCGACCAACTTTACAATAGAGCGATAGGTTTGCCCTACTGATAAGTAAAGTGAATTAAAACGGCAGGTAGAAGCTAATCTTAAGGTACATAAAGACTTATGTGATGAATGCGGCGCTCCAATAATGAAACTGGGCGCCGCATCAACCCTACGGGTTCTACCCCGTTACTGCGGACATTCCTGAAAAGAGGCACACTGTGCCAAAGGAGTGTTCATGTCCAGACGCAGAAAATATAGCCCAGAGTTCAAACGCGAAGCCATTGCTTTAACCCGGCAACCCGGTGTGAGTTGTCGCCAGATAGCTCTGGAGGTTGGAATTAATCCCAACCTGCTATCTCGTTGGCGCAGAGAAGCGGATGAGGAGACGGACAAGGCCTTCAAGGGCTCTGGTTCCCCCAGAGATGAGGAGGTTGCCCGTCTCAAGCGAGAGTTAGCCCGAGTGAAGAAGGAGCGTGATTTTTTGCGCGAAGCGGCAGTGTTCTTCGCAAAGGAGTCGTCCTGAGGTATCAGGCGATTCAACGTTGTCGCAATCATTTCCCCATACGTCTTATGTGCCGATGCCTGAAGGTGTCGGCCAGCGGTTATTACGCTTGGGTATCTCGCCCTGAGTCCGCCAGGGCAAAGGCGAATCAGCACTTGCTGTCGCGCATCAGAGAGATTCATGACGATAGCGGTGGCATGATTGGCTCACCCCGCATGCACGAGGACCTGGTTGCCGAGGGTGCTTCAACCAGTCTGAACCGTGTTGCGCGATTGATGGCCAAACACGGCATTCAGGGTTGGCCACGGAAGAAGCGCGGACGCTTGGGACGTCAATCTTATCGGCCACCGGGTATCCGGAATCATCTGGAGCGGAATTTCTCCGCTCTGGAGCCGGACACCAAGTGGGTGACGGATATAACAGAAATAACCACGCAGGAAGGAAAACTCTTTCTCTGCGTGGTCCTCGACCTGTTCAGCAAGCTGGTCGTTGGTTGGTCCATGCATCACCGGCAGGATCGGTATATGGTGATCAGAGCGGTTGAGATGGCCGTTTGGCAGCGACAGGGGAATATCCCTGTGATCCTGCATTCAGATCGAGGCAGCCAATTCACCAGCGGAGACTATCAACGATATCTCGGCAGTAATCGCTTGGTGAGTAGCATGAGTGCAGTTGGTCATTGTGGCGATAATGCCGCCTGCGAGGGATTCTTCGGGATGCTCAAGCGGGAGCGAATTCACCACCGGCGCTACCGAACTCAGAACGAAGCGCGAGCTGATATATTCGACTACATTGAGCGGTTCCATAATCCCAGGATGCGACGTAGAGTTGCCGCTCAGGATCTGAAGTTGTCAGCCGTTTTAAAACCGTCCGTGGAAACGGGGTAGAACCCTACCTTGTCAGTTCACCAAACTCTTTACCACTCGCATTTTACCTGACTTCTCCCGCGACAAACTTTCAACTAGATTCACTTCAAATCTGAACTCCGCTCCAATGGCCTCGACAAGCTGGCTCTTTAAAGCAAGCTCGAACGAATCATCCCAAGATACATTTGGCACAATATTGACCGATATGGCATCGATGTCGGTTTGTATGGCCTGAAACTGCTTGAAGACGGGCATCTTCTCCTGAATCCCTTCAAATATGTAAATCACAGCTTCTGGATGGATCCTTGTGCCGCTGGGAGACCGAATAATGTCATACGCCCTTCCATGTATTTTACTAATAGTCGGCAGTCCTCGGCCACAGCGACAAGCACCGTCTCCCATGGTGGCAAAATCCCCTAACCTATACCTCACCAGAGGTGTAACGCGGTTAAAATAGTCCGTTACGATAATTTCTCCAGGCTGACCTGGCTCCGAGTCGATCTCAACGTGCAGGTTGTCAGCCATGACATGCATGCTTCCATACTCACATTCATGAGCAATCGAGCCGACCTCACCACATCCATATTCATTGAAGACCTTGCGCTGAAAGACATTTTCTATAAACGCTCGAGATGATTCCGACAGCACTTCGGATGTAGTAATAAGCGATACCAGGCTGTTCGGAGGCGGTAATTGTTTTGATTGAATGAATTTTGCAAACTCTTCAATGACACTTACGTATCCATACAAGTATTGAGGCTGGAATTTGCATAAATCATTGTAATACTTGAACAAGTTATCATCGTTGATCGAAAAAGCAGATATTCTTTTCCTATTTGCAATCAAGTCAATGATACTTGCAGTAAGTCTTCCGCTTCGACTATGGGGGACACCCCAAAACCTAACCTGTCGATCAGCTACGCTAACCCCTGCCCACTCATAAGATCTCCAGGTAGCACAGCGCTCTCGCGCCAACGCCGATGCATTCTTGAAAATTTTGACCGGCTCCCCCGTGGATCCACCGGTGGTTTTCGCCGAACTGAAAAAACCGGTTTTGTTAGCGCGAATATGCTCAAGATTGTTAATAAGCTGGGCTTTTGACAAAGTAGGGAAGTTTGAGCTTGTCTTAATACTACTATCAGTAGTGATGTAGTTAGAAAGGCATTTTTTATAATAACTACTATTCTCAACCGCATATTTTACGATATTTTCAAAGTGTTCAGCTTGGAATGCTTCAAGCTCTCCGGACGACCACCACTGCCTTTCTTCGTATCCCCTGCGATAAAAGGCAATAAGCTCTCCTTTTACCAACGTTACAGGATAGTAAAAAAGATACTTAGACAACAGCTTATTCATTTCTCTTCCTTTCTAATAACGGGTATATAACTGAAGATGCTCGTCCTAACAAATAAATATATGCAACTATAATATTAAATAAAAAATACTTTATATTTTGAAATCCAAACTTTGCATATACAAATATCGCCAAGATTACCAATGTAAGTGTTGCAAAATTTTGGACAAGGGTCACAGAGCCAGCCACTACTCCAATCAGGATTCCAGTTTGTAGTAGTGCAAAAATTACAGCCAGCATAGCAACCTTGGATCGAATAAAGTAATAGACACTTGAGAAGTCTGAGGCACCATGCCAACATTCCCGGACAATAAACTCGAAAACTGTATTAGGATACCCTAAATGCCTGGCTATTAGCTCGCTGTCGGCCTGCACCGATGCACCCGCCTGGAGGGCCCGCTTACACAGGTCATAATCTTCACCAGATTTTAGCGAATCATCAAACCCTCCAATTTCTTCGAAAAGACTACGAGATATAATCAGATGCCCCGACCCAAGATGAGTATTGCGATCATCATTTTCAATTGATTTGTACCAACTAAAAAATGGTTGTCTTATATTTTCTGGCACGACACAATGAGACCCTGTTATTAATTTGGAGTGCGGTGTTGATTTTAACTTGCATGAAAGTACGTCATACCAAGACCGATCCAGCTCAACATCTGCATCAATAAAAATAAGCAGCTTTCCACGGGCAACCTTTACGCCATCATTTCTGACGCCAGATACAGTCTTGGAGTTGCTTTCATAAACTAGAGCGCCGCATCTTTTCGCAATTTTTGCGCTTTCGTCAATAGAGCCATTATCGACCATAATAATTTCATAGGTATCGCAAGACTCCTTAAGACTTTCTTTTATTGAATTTATGACAATATCAATAAAATATTCACCATTGTAGCAAGGAATAACAAACGACATTCCAATATTACACGAGTCACTATAATGATCCAATTTATTTAAACCCCATTAAATAATATTATTAACTAATGGCTTTTCTTTACTACCTTTGACTGGAAATTTTCGATTACTATTAAAACTATTCGACAACGCTACAACCAAAGCCAAGTGAACCCACAAGAATGGGTAATAGGCCACAGTGACAAATTGTCCGGCAACGATGAACCCAAGCAATGAAATATTGGCACATCGCCCTATTATCCTCTCATTCTTATTGCAATGTTCAGTTCGGAACTGTCTACCCAGTCGATAGGCAAAAAACAATAAACCTAAGAAAACAGAGAGCCCTAGTAGCCCAGTGTCGGTACCTATTTGAATAAATATGTTGTGGGGAAGCTCTGCTCTTCCGAGCAGTACATCGCCTGGATAATACCTTTCGAAATATGGTGAAAAGTTGAAATATCCGACACCTAGAACTGGATTATCCTGAATCATCTCTATACCGTTTTCCCAGTAGAGCAACCGTTGCCTGGAGGTGCCGTCCTCACCCATTGTCTCAAATCGCTGTTTTTGTTCTTCCGGCAAAAAGTTCCAAATCAGAACCATCGAGATCAGAATCGAAACCAGAATCCGAGGCCGAAAAACGAATCTGTAGTTCGCTACAAGTAACTGGCTGACCAATGCGAGCTGCGCACCTCGCGAACTTGCGCCGAGAATAACCATAATAGCCGTTACTGGCATTAACAGAAGTACCAGATACAGTTTTCTTGATATGTAGGGTTTTAACGCATGGGCAAAAGCCCAAGCTATGGGCCAGAAAACAAGCATCTGGATAGCGAGTTCACCGGAGTTTTGGAAAAAGCCTTTTGGGCCCATCAATCCCCAATCGGTGAAAGAAAATCCGCGCCCTGCCCAGATAATGGAAAGAGACAAAGATAACTTGAATGATGCCAGAAGAAAAATACATATGAAGATAAAAAATCGGCGAGGTGTGTTGACCACATTTATAATTATGAAGTATATAATAACCCACAAATAATACTTGTCGAGGTTAGAAAAAGAAATTCCAGGAAAATAAGCAAGATAACTCGACAACAAAATAATAAAGAAAAATATTATGAGCAAATGGTTTATCGGGGATGACACCCAGCGTACCGTTTTGTCGGTAAAACACCCTAGTATAGCTCCGATCACTACCAGCTGTGTCCAAGGAAGAAAATCGATAACTGGATAAATCGATTGAGGGCGGACGTATTCAAAAAAAAGATAGGCGCAGACCATCCAGAAGGCGAAACTTTCCCCCTTAAAATAGCGCCACATCGCACTTATTTTAAGGCCATAAAAGTCTTCATCCGTTACTTCTTTGCGCTTTTTAAGCACACATCCCCCTGACAGACTCCATCACGCTCTCCTCGCAATAACTGAAGAACTCATCACTGCAGTTGAAAGGATCATGGATATAGGGGACAGGCTTTCCGCAGTAGGTCCCTGCAAGGGCGAGGGTGTAGTCTTCCCCAATTTTCTGCTGGAACTCAGCAATCTGGGCTGGTTCCATAACCACGATAAGGTCGTCATTACGGAACCTGAAGTCTTTTACATTTACTGTCTTGTGATCGTCTAGCGAAAGGCCCTGGTTTGCTGCAAATTCTCTGGCTCGCGGATCGGCAGGAAAGCCATCGCCACAATTCAAGCCACAAGAAGCGGCCTCACGGCCCAGACTCCGAGCGTACGCCTCTGCGAGAGGGCTACGGCAAATGTTACCACTGCAGACAAATACCAACCTCTGGCAATTTACCGGATCTACCCGCGAGAAAGCACGGTACACACCCAGCCTCGCAAGAGCCCAGTGATAACAGAATCGTAAAAGTCCTTTTCTTGAGCCAAACCGCCCATAGACCAACCGGTTCAACGAGTATTCTCCCTGTTCTGGTCCAGAAAAACCCAGTGTTTCCTAGCTCTGGGTATCATGCCACAAGTTACGTTACTATCGGGAAACATTGATACTTTTTGGCAGCATACATAGCCCGCAGCAATAGAATTTGTGAGCCACATACCGGATAATCGGGCTCCAACTTTCACTATTGGTACAAACAAGGGACGTTTATACCCATGGAACCCAGAATACTCGTACTAGACGGAAATCAGCGTGCCTCCCTGGCCGCTGTGCGATCCTTGGGGGCAAAAGGGCTCTGGGTTGCCGTGGGCGAATCGGCACCGGAATCGCTGGCCGGCTGTTCCCGTTACTGCCGCCAGCGTGTTGCCTATTCAGATCCGTTCCATTCGCCTCGTCTTTTCTTTGATGATATTTTGCAGCAAATCGAATCTCTCGGCATTTCCTTTTTGTTGCCAATCACAGAGGCAACGACTTATGTCCTGCTTCGATACCGCGACGAACTGCCGGATCATATTGTACTCCCCTTCCCGTCCACAGAAGCAGTTGAGCAACTGGCAAACAAGAACGAGCTGTTTCATTTGGCCCTTGAGAAGGCTGTTCCTATTCCTGGCACTGTCTTTTGCCAGGATGCCGAAGAGGGTTTGAAAGCGCTTAACGGTGTCGAACGCTTTCCAGTTGTTCTGAAGCCCTTCAAATCAAAGGTATTGGATGGCGACAGCATTGAGTCTACTCAGGTCATCATCGCCAATTCTTTGGAAGAGGCGCGTGCTGCTTTAACCTCCAATACGTTCTTCCGTTTTCCTTTCTCTATCCAGTCCTTTATTAACGGCACCGGCCAAGGCGTCTTCGCATTATTCGACCACGGAAACCCCGTGTGCTACTTCGCCCATCGACGACTCAGGGAAAAGCCGCCCGGTGGCGGTGTCAGTGTGCTATGCGAGTCCACTCCGACTAATGAGTCACTCCGGGAATCTGCAGAAACACTACTTCGTTCCGCCAACTGGCACGGCGTGGCCATGGTGGAGTTCCGGGTTGCAGAGGACGGAACCGGGTATCTGATGGAGGTAAACCCCAGGTTTTGGGGGTCTCTACAACTGGCAATCGACTCTGGTATCGACTTCCCGTGGTGGCTGTATCTAGTCAGTACCGGTCAATCCGTTCCCGAGACGACTTGGAAATATCGCCGCGTACGCTGGTTGCTGGGTGATCTGGACAGGCTTTATCTCGTATTAAAAGCACCTTTGAGCCGTTATTCACTGAGTAGGAAATTGCGGGAAGTCTTCAACTTTGTAACGCCAGGCCTGCGAACCCGCCATGAAGTCAACCGGTGGAACGATCTTCGTCCGTTCTGGTTTGAGCTTAAACATTACCTACGCGCACTGAAGAACTAACGATGCCCGGCAATCAACCCTACGTTATTATCCTTGCCAACGGGCTCAACGGCCTTGGAGCTGTGCGCTCAGCCGCCCATGCGGGGCTGAAGACCTACACACTTGTCACCAATCATTCGGACCTGTGTACCTATAGCCGGTTCAGCCAATATCGCTTCCTGTTGCCATCCAATCCTACCGTTGAGGATGTTCGGCCGCTTCTGGACCAGCTCCATGCCAATGAGGGTGGGCCGGGTGTTTTACTGGCATGCTCGGATTTGGCCGCGGAGTTACTCGGGCAACTGAAATGTGAAGGTTACGCCAAACAGCACCTTGTTGTTCCGAGCACTGAGACCACAGAAGTACTCAATGACAAGAAGCTGGAATGCCAGTACATGGAAAACGGTGGTATTACCCTGCCGAAGACTTATTACCAGCTGTCGGATGACGCACTCGATTCCTTTCCCATCATTATCAAGCCACGGACGTTCCGAGAATACAGTTTGCTGGGTGCAAAGAACGTTATCCTCAACTCTACCGCTGAACTGGATGAGTTCCGGCAGCGCTTCAAGGATCATCTTGACCGATTCATCGGTCAGGAAGTGATTCGGGGGGGAGACGATAACCTTTGGGTCTGCAATGTCACATTCGATCACCAGCAGCAGCTCAGTGCCTGCTTCGTGTTCAAACGACTTGGAACGATGCCCTCACACTACGGCGTGACATCGATGGCGATCAGCCAGGACAATGAGAAACTACGGCAAGAGTGTGAAAAAATTGGTAAGGCCCTGAACTACACAGGCCCTGCGATGATCGAGTTCAAGAAGGACCCAAACTCAGAAAGCTACTACTATATTGAAACCAATCCCCGCCTCGGCATGTGCAACTGGTTTGATACCCGTTGCGGTGTCAACAATATCCTGGCGTGTACTCACGCAGCCTACGGACAGAAGATTGCATTGCCTCTCCAGAAAAACAATTGGGTTTACTGGAACTTTTTCGGCGACCTGATTGCACGGCTTGAAAACAGGGAGAATGTGTTTTCGATACTCTTCCGCTACCTGGTGGTACTCCGCCGGCGGCGTATTGGAGCCTTGCTCTACTGGAAAGACCCGCTGCCCGCCTTTCGATATGCTCGCTCATCTATTCGGGACATCGCTCAGCGGGTTGGCAGAAAGCTACGTGAAACCATTGGCTGATTCGGTAGCTTTTCTTTCATGGCCTCAAAACGGTTTACGATTTGAATAAAATCGGCGACAGCCCCAGGGACTGAAAATCGCGGGAGCTCAAAGTGACTACAACCTTGGCTGACGTAATTTGGAACCGTGTTGAACGCCATCTTGAACCCTGCCCGCTTCAGTTCGTCGATATCAGCCAGATCATAATCTGAGCGGCGCCCAGTCGGGTAGGCGAATACTTCCGGCGTATATTGCAGTTCCTGCTCAACCCTTTTACGGGCTTCGTTGATTTCCTGGTGCTTTTCGTCAGGTACCAGCGCCGAAAGAATGCGGTGTGAACGGGTGTGCGGATACACCCCGTGCCCCCTTTCACGCAGCGATCTTGCATCGTCCCAGGACATCGGCTGGTATTCCGGGGGAATATTGCAAGGGAACTCAACCTTCAGTTTGTGGTAGAGCTCCTCCTTCAACCAACGGTAAATATGTGCCTGCTTGTCTTTTTTCAGCGCGTTCCGTATCTCACGGGCAGTCTGCCTGATGTTCTTCACCGAAAGATCGATGGAGTATTCTCCCCCCGATGGAAGCTGGAGGCTGACCTGTCGCAGCTCGGTCCTATTCAATGCATAGGCTATCTGGTCGTCCCATGGCCACAGGTGCTTATCCAGCAAGCCGGTGATCACAAAGAAATTCAGCGGAAAGCCAAACTCATCAAATACCTTCGCGGCCACGTCATGGTGGTCAAAGAAGCCATCATCAATGGTAAACATGACCGTTTTCGAGGGGATTGGCCCACCTTTATCCAGAACCTGCCAGAGTTGCTCCATGGACAGTACGTTGTACTTGCGACTGGACAGGTATCGAAGGTAGCTGCGAAGCTTGTCAGCAGTCATATCGCCAGGCACATTGTCGTTCCCGTCAGTGACCCGGTGCAGCATAAAAACTGGGATGCGGCCTGGGCACAGCAGGCGATATAGGCCCGTCTCGCCAACAAGGTTTACGAACTTTAGAACAACTGATTTCACGGCTGCGCCTCCTGCGTTAAATCCATACGACTCCGGTCCATCGGCTGGGCGCCTCAGCGCCGAATAAACCTTTCATACAACCCGTGGTACGCCTGCAACATACTGCCAAGGCTGAAACGCTCCAGTGCGTTTTGTCGTGCCTTTTCAATAACTTTGTTGCTCAATGCCGGATCTTTCAAGCGCTCGACGGCACTGACGATTGCGTCCGGGTCTTTGGTGGGTATCAGCAGCCCGGTTTCGCCATCGGAAAGGATTTCCTCAGGACCGCCACTGCGTGTCGCGATAATAGGCACTCCAGCCATCATAGCTTCAACGGTGGAGATTGAGAATCCCTCTGACACCGAGGGTAATAGAAATATGTCTGCCTGTCGCAGGATGTCTGCGACGTCTGCCCTGAAGCCAAGCCAGTGAATGTTGGGAGGCTCTTCAGCCCGGGCTATCTGGGTCTCTAGCTGCTTAAACAGGGAGGCCCTCTGGTGCCCCACAACAACAAAGTGAACGCCGGGATCCTGTTTGGCCATCTTGATGGCCGCATTCACCAGATGCTCATAACCTTTCGCGGGCCGAATATTACCGATAGAGACCACAACGGTAGCCGCCGGTGGTAAACCCAGCTCCTCTTTCAGGCCCGAGGCAGGCGCCTCACAAAACAGATTCGGGTCGACACCGTTGTATATCAGATTAATCTTGCGGGCCGGCAAGGAACTGCGTGCCGCCAGCTCTTCCTGTAACCGCTTGGAGACACAGACGATTGCAGACGCCCCCCAACCAATGATGGAGAATTTCGCTCTCAGAAACCGTTCTCCGGCCGCC